>BNJS01000998.1_pt1 | contig 56319 bp, 59 predicted proteins | sample 8540461 | NCBI WGS metagenome assembly BNJS01 (sample SAMD00202454, study PRJDB9452) | human saliva metagenome | isolation source: human saliva | place: Japan
ACATAAAAGATAAACGCACCATTTTTTTGGTGCGTTGTTACTGATGGATAGAATACCACATATTTAGTTATTGAAGAAAAGGTTCTATGAGTCTGTTCAAAAAGTTTTTTTGAGAATATAAAAAAAGTAAGAAAAGTATAATCGAAAACATATTGGAGATATGAATCTATGGTATACTAGTGATAATAAATAGTTATCGATAGGAGAGAGTCAAATTGCTTAAATATTTGGAGGAGTTTCTAGCAAAATATCCCAATTTTTACCAAATTTTTCATACCAATAATTTTTATCTATCATGATATCGGTCATGCTGTTTATATTCAAAATTCCACAAAGGTTATTACAAAAAAATACAGAAAACGCAAGATTATTTTTCAAGAAAAAAAGCAATATATACAAAATGAAGTCTATTTAAAACAGGGATTTAGAGATTCAAGTAATTCTTCAAGAACTCATTAAAGAGCAAAAAGTAACTATTGTATACGGTGCTTTAGGGCGTGGTAAGACAATTATACTGAAAAAGCTACATGATAGAATCATTGATAAAAATGAAAAAAATTCCTTAAGTTTTTCATTGTATATCGATTTAGAAAAGAAAAAAATTTATTTGATGAATTGGAGAAGATTTCTGAAATAACGATAACTAATCCACTTGATTTTTTTATAATTGGCTTAATAGTCTCCTTGGTCGTAAAAAAATGTTTGATTATTCTAGATAATATTGTGCCATCACAATATGCCGATATCATTAATTTTTTTCCTAGATAACTATCACAGTCAATACAAAATTATAATGGGTTTAAATTATATTAATCCTAAGGAATCATCTCAAATAGAAATTAAAAATTTTGATGCTAAACAAGTTACTGAATTAGCAAAGCTACGTAGGTTGGATATAGACGAAGACAATCTTTCAAGAGTATTTACCTTAACTGAAGGCATCCCTGTATATGTGGATTATCTGTTTAAAACAAATCATCACCCGATTAACTATGAGCTCATGGAGGTTATATCCTCCCAATTAGCCAATTGTTCCTCCGAGGAGAAAGACGTCTTGCAGGCAATTGCCTTGAACAAAAATTCTATATTATAACTTTACTGAGAAACTATTCTCCACTTTCGATATTAGTCTTATAGTATCCTTAGCATCAAAGGGGCTAATTCAATTTGAGCAAACTACAAAGACTATTGAATTAAACTCTCAAATTGCTGAGCAGTACCTTTCACACTTAAAGAATGAAAAATGTGTATGTAAAATTATTAGAATACTATAAAATACAAAGTCCTAAAAACTTTTTAGAGTTGTCACTACGAATGCCTATCGAAATGAAAAATGATTATTCATGCTTTGTTCAAATATTAAAAGCAGTTATACATCAATGGAGAATATCAGTATTTGCTATATTTAGGTGAGGTAATTTTACAAAACGGTATTCAACCTTTTTTTGATTTTTGATAAAAATTATTGATTGTTTTTTTGACTGCTATATTTCTTCTTTATTAAGAATTGGAGATTACAACTACGCAAAAAGATATTATTGATAGGATAAATAATTCTGATTTGTTTGAAAGTAGACTAATTTATAGAAATGTTCAAACCGAAGCAATATCTTATAAGATAAACTTCTGTGATCTCTTGCACTTAACAAATTCATTCCAAGAGGCTATTGATAACTTAGAACTACTATTAGTAACAAGTACATTATCTTCTGAGCAACTGGAACGTTGTAACTATTTAATCTTGCATTGTAAGAGACACATCGGTGAGAATTTGAAACAAGTTTCGAGGGAATTTAAAGTACTTTCCAATACTAGTCAAGATAGTTATTTTTAAAATTCGTTCGTTATATTCATCTTTTTCAATAGATATGTTTCAAGGAAAAAAATGACATAAAAGAATCATTTGAAAAGATGAGAAATAAAATAGACAGTTTGAATCCTAATAGTGAAATATTATTATTTGCTCAACGACATTATATTATTTTTTTATCGTAGAATCTGTAAAGATTTTTAAGAAAGCAGAAAAGCTCCTAATACAAAAATATTAAGAGCTTAGAAATTAGCAAGTCACGAATCCTATATGATTATTATTTTTTGAAGCAGGTGAACTATATCGTGAACGTTTCTATAGACAGTCTTCTAATAAAGACTATCAGACAAGTTGTAATTACTATGAAAAAGGCAATTGAATTTTTCAAAGAATGTAGGGGACACTAACTTATATCATAATGCTATGATTGGTAAGATATTATTAAAGACACAGCACTCTAGAGTTACACAGAAAGATTTAAATTTTTATTCTCCGAGCAACTCAAACAGAGTCTATGCTGAATATGATACAATTCCAATTAGTTTATTATTATCTTACGAACGATTATGACATGCTTGCAAAACTTTCTAAATATGCTAGTCAGCTAGAGTATTGTGATACTTCTAATATTGCTAAAAAATTATCGAAAAAGCATTTTTGTTTTATACCTCTAACAGTCATGTAAACTTTTCTTAAAGTGATTAACTTGCGCTTCTGAAAAAGTATAGTTTAGAGTCCGTTTTGCGTTTAAAAAGTTATTAACATGCTTAGTGATTTCCTCGCTAGGCATGTTATTTTTGATTGCAGTAAATATGATAGCTATAGTTTCAATAATGTCTATTTCCCAATTATAGCGAGCAATTTCTTGTAATCCAATCCTAATCCCAAAGTCATTGTAAATTTTCTTTTCTCGCTTTGTCACAGAAATTCCATAGTGACAACATGCTTCGAAAAAGGCGATTAATTCATTTTGATTAGAGAAGGAAATCCATATTTGATGAGTTTCGGAGCACCGTTCACCACCAACGAGATTAAATCCACTCTGTAGTAACTTTCGAGAAAGCCTTTCGTTCATATATCTGATATTTTGAGAGTATGCTTTTCCAAATTTTTCAAACTCTATCAAAGTAGTTATTAAACTAAGAATATGATGGAAGTGAGTATTTCTTAAGTAATCTGGATTGATGGTTTCATATTTTTGAAGTAGAGTTGGATTATTTGTTAATATAAGCCCGCATGTTACTCCAGGAAGAGTCTTATGTGTAGCACCAAACATAATGAAATTATCATTTCTACTATTGAAATGTTCAAAGGGATTTTTATTCTCTTTACCTGCAATCAAACCTAAAGTTTGGGTTGCATCGTACAATAATATACAGTCTTCAGGTAAGTCAATCATTTCTAACTTAGGCTGGAATAGTACATCAGAGAGACAGATCAAAATTCCTTTCGGATTTTCCTCTGTTAGAGCATTATTTAATTGTTCGTAATCAAAATCTAACTTATCATAATCATAAGGAATATATCTAGTAATTATCCCTAATCTTCGACATATTTTCTTTATTGAGGTATGGCCGCCATATTCATCACTTGAAATATATATAATATCTCCTACCTCGAATAAAGTCATCAATAAAGACGTAACAGCATTAATACCAGATAGGGTACGTGCATCTGCATATTTTGCACCATATAACTCAGAGCACAGCTGGTTTAAAAAAATATTAAATTCAAAAAGTTTATCACTTCCTAAAAAAATTATTTTTCTTGATAGGTTGAACTTGCCCCTAGAAGATATTTTTTTCTTGCAGTGATGAAGATAGCATAATTTTAGAAAATGGTGATACAACATTCTCAGCAGCACACAAAGGAAGTTGATTTTTATATGTAGAAACAGCTTCATTATACAGTTGTTCAAATTTATGTAATGTATCCATAATTTCCTCTCCTACCGATAACTATTTATTATCACTATACAAAGCTCCCAAATAAGTTTATAATAGCATGATTATTGATGAAGGAGATTTTCATGGATTATAAACTTATTTCTACTTACTTAGATTATTGCAAAACTCATAAACGTTTGAGTTCACATACGATTCGAGCTTATAAAAAAATGATCTTATGCAATTTTATAACTCAAACTATAATAATGTCGAATCCTATATCGAACACTTGACACAATCTAATATAAAAAAACGAATACACTAAGAAGAAAAAAATTGCTTGTATGAAGGTGTTTTTATAATTATCTAAAAATACCAGAATATAATTGAAGAGAATCCTTTTTAATCAATTACGTTTTCAATTTAGAACTGAAAAAAATATTGCCTAAAACGATTCCTTATGATATTTTTGAAAAAAATATTTTTTTATATTTAGAGCAGAGAGTAGTTATATCTAAAACTGACTATCAAAAACAAAAAAAGCTGAAAGAAATTTACTAATTATTTCTCTTTTACTTTCGACGGGTATCAGAATTTCTGAACTTTGTCACATTCATCTCAAAGATATCAATCTTTCCAATAAGACACTCCATATTATGGGGAAGGGGAAGAAAGAACGTATCCTATTTTTAGGAGATCAAATAACATTTAGCTTATTAGAAACATATATAAATAACTACTGCTTTCAAGCCAGTGACTACCTATTCCCTGGAAAATATTCTCTCAAACCATTATCAGAGCAAAGTGTACGTTTAATTCTAAATAATCTTGTTGAACAACATAACTTAACTACACCTATTACCCCCCATATGTTTAGACATAGTTTCGCAACAATGCTTCTAGATAACGACGTAGATATTCGATACATTCAACAAATTCTTGGACATAGTTCTATCTCAGTCACACAAATCTATACTCATGTATCTCAATCAAAACAAAAAGAAATTCTAACTCTGTGTAATCCCATCGCTTCGATTCATTCACAGTGAAAAAATAGGGCTACTTCCATGGAAGTAACCCTATTCTGATGCCATCTTTTTAAAGATATTCTCTAGTGATTAAATATTAACGAAGATAACGATAATATTATGCGCGTTAATCATAAATCACATTTATTTTAAACTCAACTCTTATATTCGATATATTCTAGATCCTAATGATTAGCTTATTCACTGTGAAGCTACTTATAAAAATAAACTATGGGAATTTTTTTCCTCTAATTATAGTAATTAAACTAAGTCACAAATTATCTTTGTAAAAGTAATTTATAATTTTCTATCATCTAAATTAAACACTTTACTCATTCTAAAATTTCATTATCCTGACAGAAGAAATGTACATTCTTTAAATCAAGATGTTCTATCTGAATGTCACGGCGGACAATTGCCATTTATAGCAATCCTATATCAATCATAAACTCCACAAAATCAAGATTGTTTCCATACAATTGCAACAAAATTTCTTGACTACGGTGATGTAATTCTTCTCCATTATACCACAAAAAGAGAGCGTTTCCGCTCCCTTTTTACTCTGGCAATTCTACCTTCAAGCTCATATCTGTTGGTTGTAACACTTTCTGAACCGCTGCGAGAAAGGCCAATCCATTATCAGATGGAGAATATTGGAAAGTAATTTGGATGACTTTTTTATCAAAGTTATCGCCGTATCGTTCCACATACTGCTTGCTTTCGAGGAAGTAGATGTAGTTGTTGAGTTTTTCTTGAAGTTTCAAGAGATGTTCCTCTTCTAATGACTCTATCCATTTGTTTTCATCAATCAACAACAACTCTAGATGGTCATCTGAAACACCCATCGCATCTATGCTTGTAACATCTAGTTCAATTTTCTCAACTGTTTTAATGGTTTCTACTACCTTAGGTGGATTGTAGTATTTTTCCTTGAATTCCTTAAGAATCTTCTCTACCTTTTCTTCGTCACACTGTCTGTATAATGGACTACGGTCTAATACATTACATAGTCTTTCATATGTATAAGTACGTTTCTGCTCATCTGATAGTTTTGAGATACTTTCTATAATATTTCTTACCAATTCATCTGTTTCAATAACAAAGGGAAGATTAGAATATTCAGTTAAAAACCAGTTTTGAATAGAAATATAATCAGTCACCTTATCTAATTTGACTAGGTCAATCGATAAGCTAAAATCTTTCAAGATTTCAAAGGTTCTTCTTGCTATATCCTCATCACCTTCCACATACAAAGGATATAAGCAATATTCTATTAATACACTAATATCTGTGCTGTCCACTTCATAAGAATCTCGTTCTCGTATACGATATCTTGCATTTGTGCCTAAAAATGCTTCTTCCTCTTTTCCTTCTCTCATCGTATCACGATAAAAATTGACAAAAGATTCATATTCTTTAGGCTCTGGTATTTCAAATTTTTTCATTTATTTACTCCATTGGTTAATTCTAAAAATTCCTTCAATAGAAACAATTTCATTAGTGCCTGGTTTATAGACACGTGGATTTTTGATTTCATAGTATCCTTGACGTTCAATCGCAGATAGAAAATCATCGTAAGAATGCCCCTTCATGTCAATTGTCGGCATAAGCAGTTCGCTCTCAGACATATTAGTGTCAGATCCTGCCCAAGTTTTGGCACCTGGAATATTTAAAGATGAGGAACCTGGAGTATCACCATTTGGAAATTGTAGTAAGCCTGCTTTATCCATATTTCTTACTAACTCAGGACTATATTCATACTGATAGATACCCGATTTATAAGTATTGTCACTCACACCTTTGATTGTCGCAATTTCATGACCTGGTTTCAGGTTTCCACTATCATCATATAAAAGCACAGAATCTTCCATAGTACTTGTTGTAAAATTTCCTTGCCCTATTCCATTATCAGTTCTTCCAATTGAACCCCCTTTTTCGCTAAAAGCAAAGTTTTTTACACTTTTTCCATTTACAACAGAAGAAGCTCCCCCTTCTAAATAAGGCTGCTTAATGGCCTCTTTGTATACATCTGGATAATCGTACTGTCTAGCCTCATACATCTTATAAAAGGTTTCTTTATTTGGGACTGCTCCTTCTTTAACAGCACGTTCCGCATACATATCAAAAGTTTCCTTAAATGCCGCTTGTTTCTCTGCTGTATTCCAGCTGGTTTCCCAACTTGCAAGTTCATCGAATTTTGCGAATGTCGCCTTTTTGATTTCTGGTGACACATGCTCAATTGAAATATTCGATGTTTTGTGAGAAATAATCTCAATTCGAGTTCCTGGTTCAATTTTAGTGCCACCTACAAAGCGACCTTTTCCTTCACCTACGATAGTACCACCATTTTTTGATAAATTATCCAGAATATCTTGACGTTTAACGGATAAACCACCTTTTGCAGTTGTATAATCTTGAATGCGGATTTTTCCAGTTTCATCTATACCGACTGCTTTTAATTGAATACGCTGAATTTCACCTGCCGCATTACGAGTCTCAACGGTTATTTTCGTTTCGACATCTTTGAAATTTGTCTTGAAGTCACCAATCTTTTTAGTTGAAAACTCTTTATAGTTCGCAAAATTTGGTTCAGATACGTTATTTTTTACCTTATTGAGACTAAACTTGTTAGCTGCTGAAGAAGCCGCATATCCTCCTAAGATATTCCCAATAAAGTTTGCGGTTTGGGCGTCTTCTTCGCTTCCACCCGCAAGCTTGGTCCCATAATAAGCAGCTTGACCAGCTGTATAAGCTCCTGCTTCTCTATCGCAAACTCTGTCAAGCCTTGCACAACACTCTGGGTCTTCCCTATGGGAATCATGATAGCGCTCGCTGTCACAAAGGTATTCCCAACATCATGATACAACTTGTCATTTCCCATAAAAACTGTATCTCTGATAGGGTTTCTTGCCTTGGTCTGGATATCTCCTGCATTCCCAAGTGCGATATTATGAACCCCTTCTTCTGCATTAGATAACCCATAGACACTCGTCCCAAATCCCACGACACCGCCTGCAACAACTAAAGGAGTCGCAGCACCCATAGTTGATACAATCACTACAATACCAATCACTGCCGTGAACACACCAACACCCAAGTCTATCCAACCCTTCTTGGCGCGGTCCTCGGCAGCCAAGGCCTCAAAACGTGCCTTATCCCTCTCCTGGGCTGCTTTCACGCGTTCAACTCGACTCTCCATCTGCTTGGCTGCTTGGTCATAAGCGATCGCAAAGCGTTGGACAGATTTGAGCTTGCCAAAGTCTCCCGACTGATAAGTTCCGACATTGCGAGATTTTCCTGCATGTTCTGCGATCAAGGCCTTAGTCGCTGCTAGAAGTTCCTTAAAAGCTACCAAATCCTGACCCGAATGACTACTCTCATATTGAGTAATCGATGTGTCCAAGTTCTTGAGCTGATTCATGAGGAAGTTGTAGTTCATGACCGTACTGGTATGACTGCTTCCCTCATAACTCACCAAGTCAGAAATGTCACTCTTAGTCGTCTTCAAGAGTTCAATCTCGGGCTTTAACTTATCCCTCGAGCCCTTTAAGTCACTATGAAGACGTGTAAACTCCTTACCAGGTAACTTTGTATGAAGATCTCCATCTATCTGGTAGTAGCCGTCCTTGTACAGTAGGAGGTTAGTTGAGTAGTCATTCATCAGGTTTGCCAGTGTCTGAAGAAGAGTCCCATGTACCTCTACTAGGTAATTGCGCATGCTCGAGATGGCCTGACCTTGGAGGTTTTGATTCTTTATGAAGTCGTTCATAGCCTTGTTTAGACTAGACATGGACTCTCCCCAAGCATTCATCGTCTTTGACTTTCCACTTGAACAGAGGTGATATCATCAAATTTTATATTGTAACTCATGATACCTCCCTACTGCAAACCAGGAAACATGTTTTGACCCAAGACACTATCAGTTCGGTACATCTCTTTCCCTGTAGCCGTCATCAAAGCGAGATCCGCTCCCAGTAGAGCCGTGTAGGACTTCACCAGCTGGTAGAGTTCATTGAATTGTTCCTGGTACAAATCCAGTGCTTTCGACTCACCTGTCGTGTTGAAAGTTGGCTTCCCAACTCCTGCTAAACTCTCCTTGGCTTTGGACATGCTACTAACATGTGAACCAAATAGAACATCGGATAATTGAATGGTTCCAAACATATTAATAGCCCTCCTTCGTATGTAGTAGCTTATCGATGAAATTTCCCAAATCATTAATCCGACTTTTCAACCAGCCAATATTGCTAGTTTCTTCGTACTTTTTGTTCTCTAATCTAGTGATTTCATCACAGATGGCATCATAGAAGGTATTCATCTCTGTTTGGAAATTTGTATACTCGGTGGAGAAGGTCTCCCACTGCTTGAGGAAGGCGTCCTTTTGTTTCCCCTGCCAATCCGGTTGGATATTGCGATGATTGATAGGATACCTGATATCGTGAACATTTCTTTGAATTTTGCTTACAGACTTCTTGGCAGTACGGAGACGTTCCAATTGTTCATCAGTACCCTTATTCCAAGTTTCACTAGGCCTAAATTTTTGAAATTCATAAGATTCATTCTTAAATTATTTTTTGTAGATTTCGCATTGAGAGAGCACCGTACATATTTAACAATATTGTTATAAACAACGTTTATAGATTGGTAATACATCTCTTGTCACATCATACGAAAAAGTGAGTTTTTAATGGAAGGAAATCTATAATTTCATCTTCGGGGAAAAGTGAACTAATCTCGCTAGAAAAACTGAGCAATTATCAAATTAAAGTCTAAAACAATCAATAACAAATAGCCAATGAAAATTTGTTTCTGTTGCTTTTCTTATCTTTAACAGAAAAAAACCCTGTCAATTACTTTGAATTTATTAAAAAAATATCATTAAATTCTTCTAATTTTTTTCAGAAATTGGCTCATTTGATATTGCCGATATAATCTCGATGCTATCTTCTGAAAATGCTTTTAATAATATTTTTTTAAATCATTTAATCTTATATTAAAGTTAGTGGTTCTAGGATTTATAGACACACCACTAAAAATTTTTTTAATCTAATTAATAGATCAGTAGCATTTGCAATCGATACTTCTATATATTCAAGTTCTCTGTCTTTTTCCCTTGATATCGGTTTCCTTTATGTAAAGGGGTAAAAAGTTTAAATCATTACTATCCACTACACTATTAATAGTTAAATTTTGTTGGTTATCAATACTGATAGGGCACAAAAAAATTTTGTCTTTAATAATTCTTTAAATAATTGTACCTCTATACTTTTTATCATAACAAATTCTTAGATTCATTATCAAATCAATTAATCTATTGTCCATCAATTTTCTTTTTTTAAACTCTTTCTCTAGTTGTTTTAAGACTACTAAAATTTCGCTTTTTATAATCCATTGTTTCATCTACAAATCTTCTTGCTAAACTAAAAAAACTAATGTTATTGATATTTTCACCTCGTCCTATGCGCTTAGTTAGGTTATATATATCCTGTATAATTCCAGGGTATAACTTCTGACTTGGATATTCTAAGTCAATTAAATCTTGTAATTTGTCTGTATACTTCATATATTTATTTTTCATAATTCAAAACCTTAATTTGGTACAACTCGTATATCCACTATCCAGTCTAATGGCCATGGATTTGGTAATAAAACTTGATCAGCTCCTCCTTTTAATATAAATCCTGAGGAATTGATTTTTTGAGGAGCAACTTTTCCAATATTTAATTCTACTCCTTTTGGAATTTTTATTACTGCTTCATATTGTCTAGTATTCTTCCATTCCGGTAATAGTGCAGTATCTATTTTAGCTTGTATACGACTTGAAGCAGGGGTTGTAGTGACAAACGCTCCTCCAGCATCAGAGTATCCACCAAATGTTCGATAGAGTGTTATTTCCTCTGTTGTAATAACCGTCCTATAATTACCATCTGTAAAGGATTCTCTAATCCAATCTGGTAATTTTGCTTTATCAACAATTTTGACTTTGCTATCTAATAAAGTTGGATACTTTATCAATGATTCCTTCGCTACATACTGTTTAAAATTCGAACTCTCCCTCGCAAGTCTACTTTCTTCTATATTTCTTAGAATTTGTTCTCTGTTAAACTTCGGTACTTCGATGTCTACCTTCACCTTCGGAAGTTCCCGACTAGCTAATGGGGATTTGTTTAAGTTTCGTTGGAGTTTCTCCTTCGCCAAATATTGGTCAAAGTTGCTGGATTCTCTCGCAAGTTTGCTTTCTTCTATATTCTTCAGGATTTGTCCTTTGTTATACTTCGGTACTTCGACATCTACCTTCACCTTATTGAGACTAAACTTATTAGTCTGCTGAAGAGCTGCATATCCTCCTAAGATATTCCCAATAAAGTTTGCGGTTTGGGCGTCCTCTTCGCTTCCACCCGCAAGCTTGGTCACATGGTAAGCAGTCTGACCCGCTGTATAAGCGCCTGCTTCCCCCTATCGCAAACTCTGTCAAGCCTTGCACAACACTCTGGGTCTTCCCTATAGGAATCATGATGGCACTCGCTGTCACAAAGACATTCCCAACCTCGTGATACAGCTTGTCATTTCCCATGAAAGCTGTATCTCTGATGAGATTAAAGGATTTCGTCTGGATATCCCCTGCATTCCCAAGTTGAATATTATGAATCCCTTCTCCTGCATTAGATAACCCATAGACACTCGTCCCAAAACCCACGACACCGCCTGCAACAACTAAAGGAGTCGCAGCACCCATGGTTGATACAACCACTACAATACCAATCACTGCCGTGAATACGCCAACACCCAAGTCTATCCAACCCTTCTTGGCGCGATCCTCGGCAGCCAAGGCCTCAAATCGGACCTTGTCCCTCTCCTGGGCTGCTTTCACGCGTTCAACTCGACTCTCCATCTGCTTGGCGGCTTGGTCATAAGCTAGCGCAAAGCGTTGGATAGATTTGAGCTTGCCAAAGTCTCCCGACTGATAAGTCCCGACATTGCGAGATTTTCCTGAATGTTCTGCGATCAAGGCCTTAGTCGCTGCTAGGAGTTCCTTAAAGGCCGCTAAATCCTGACTCGAATGGCTGCTCTCATATTGAGTGATGGAGGTATCCAAGTTCTTAATCTGATTCATGAGGAAGTTGTAGTTCATGATTGTACTGGTATGACTAGTTCCCTCATAACTCACCAAGTCAGAAATATCACTCTTAGTCGTCTTCAAGAGTTCTATCTCGGGCTTTAACTTATCCCTCGAGCCCTTTAAGTCACTATGAAGACGTGTAAACTCCTTACCAGGTAACTTTGTATGAAGATCTCCATCAATCTGGTAGTAGCCGTCCTTGTACAGTAGGAGGTTAGTTGAGTAGTCATTCATCAGGTTTGCCAGTGTCTGAAGAAGAGTCCCATGTACCTCTACTAGGTAATTGCGCATACTCGAGATAGCCTGACCTTGGAGGTTTTGATTCTTTATGAAGTCGTTCATAGCCTTGTTTAGACTAGACATGGACTCTCCCCAAGCATTCATCGTCTTTTGAGTTTCCACTTGAACAGAGGTGATATCATCAAATTTTATATTGTAACTCATGATACCTCCCTACTGCAAACCAGGAAACATGTTTTGACCCAAGACACTATCAGTTCTGTACATCTCTTTCCCTGTAGCTGTCATCAAAGCGAGATCCGCTCCCAGTAGAGCCGTGTAGGACTTTACTAGCTGGTGGAGTTCATTGAATTGTTCCTGGTATAAATCTAATCCTTCTCCATTATACCATAAAAAGAGAGCGTTTCCGCTCCCTTTTTTACTCTGGCAATTCTACCTTTAAGCTCATATCCGTTGGTTGCAATACCTTCTGAACTGCTGCGAGAAAAGCTAGTCCATTATCAGATGGAGAATATTGGAAAGTAATTTGGATGACTTTTTTGTCAAAGTTATCGCCATATCTCTCCACATACTGCTTGCTTTCGAGGAAGTAGATATAGTTGTTGAGTTTTTCTTGAAGCTTCAACAAGTGTTCTTCTTCCAGAGATTCTATCCATTTGTTTTCATCAATCAACAACAACTCCAGATGGTCATCTGAAACACCCATCGCATCGATACTTGTAACATCTAGTTCAATTGGCCATACTTCTGCAACTGATTTAATTTTTCTTCTATTCTTTTTTTCCTCTTTCTTTTGCTCATTAACAATGTATTCTACTTTGTCTTTATCATAGCTTTTGAAAAGCTCCATAGAATCAATTAAATTACAAATATTACGGTAATAATCAACCTTCTTCTCATTAGGAAGATTATAAATACTTTCAAGAACAATAGGTACTATGCTCTCCACATCAATGATAAAAGGTAAAGTAACATATTCTTCCAGTAAATCTTCTTGTTTTTTTGATAAATGATACAACTTGATATAAATGAATAATATCCTGACTAGAAGCTAATTCCTTTAAAATATTAAAAGTTCGATCTGGAATATCAAAATCTCCCTCTACATAAATTGGATAAAGGCAATATTCTAACAAAATATGAACATCCGTAATATCTTGATAATATGAATCTCGATGACCTATTCTATACTCGGGATCAATACCTAAGAAAGCATCTAATTCTTTGTTATTTTCAATTGCTTTTTTATACCGCATAACATCCCACTCGGTATCTGTTTTTAGTCTATATGTCTTCATTTATTTACTCCACTGGTTTATTCTAAAAATGCCTTCTATGTCAATAGTTGTATTTTCTCCAGGAACAACGACGGTTGGATTTTTAATCTCATAATATCCCTGTTTCTTAATAGCGTATAAAAATTCGTCGTAAGAATGTCCCTGCATGTCAATCGTTGGCATAAGCAGTTCGCTCTCAGACATCTTAATGTTAGACCCAGCCCATGTTTTGGCTCCCGGGATATTTAAGGATGAGGAACCTGGCGTATCTCCATTTGGAAACTGTAGTAGGCCTGCTTTATCCATATTCTTGACAAGTTCCGGACTGTACTCATATTGAAACATACCTGAATCATATGTATCATTACGAACTCCTTTACTGTCGCAATCTCTGAACCTGATTTCAGGTTTCCACTCTTATCATACAAAAGGGCTGAATCTTCTACAATACTTGTTGTAAAGTTTCCTTTACCTACTCCTCCATCCATACGACCAACTGTTTTGCCGTTATTAAATGCAAAATTTTTAACATTATCTCCACTTACAACAGAGGAAGCTCCACTTTCTAAATAGGGTTGCTTAACGGCATCTTTGTAGGCTTTTGGATAATCGTACTGTCTAGTTTCATACATCTTATAAAAGGTTTCTTTATTTGGGACTGCTCCTTCTTTAACAGCACGTTCCGCATACATATCAAAAGTTTCCTTAAATGCCGCTTGTTTCTCTGCTGTATTCCAGCTGGTTTCCCAACTTGCAAGTTCATCGAATTTTGCGAATGTAGCCTTTTTGATTTCTGGTGACACATGCTCAATTGAAGTATTCGATGTTTTGTGAGAAATAATCTCAATTCGAGTTCCTGGTTCAATTTTAGTACCACCTACAAAGCGACCTTTTCCTTCACCTACGATAGTACCGCCATTTTTTGATAAATTATCCAGAATCTCTTGACGTTTAACGGATAAACCATTTTTTGCAGTTGTATAATCTTGAATGCGGATTTTTCCAGTTTCATCTATACCGACTGCTTTTAATTGAATACGCTGAATTTCACCTGCCGCATTACGAGTCTCAACTGTTATTTTCGTTTCGACATCTTTGAAATTTGTCTTGAAGTCATCAATCTTTGTAGTTGAAAACTCTTTATAGTTCGCAAAATTTGGTTCAGATACGTTATTTTTTACCTTATTGAGACTAAACTTGTTAGTTGCTGAAGAGGCTGTATACCCTCCTATCAGGTTCCCTAAAAAGTTTGCGGTTTGAGCGTCTTCTTCGCTTCCACCTAGAAACTTTGTCCCATGGTAAGCAGCCTGACCGGCTGTATAAGCGCCTGCTTCACCTATCGCAAACTCTGTCAAGCCTTGCACAACACTCTGGGTCTTCCCTATAGGAATCATGATGGCACTCGCTGTCACAAAGACATTCCCAACCTCATGATACAGCTTGTCATTGCCCATGAAAGCTGTATCTCTGATGAGATTATAGGATTTGGTCTGGATATCCCCTGCATTCCCAAGTTGAATATTATGAATCCCTTCTCCTGCATTAGATAAACCATAGACACTCGTCCCAAATCCCACGACACCGCCTGCAACAACTAAAGGAGTCGCAGCACCCATAGTTGATACAATCGCTACAATACCAATCACTGCCGTGAATACGCCAATACCCAAGTCTATCCAACCCTTCTTGGCGCGATCCTCGGCAGCCAAGCCTCAAATCGGACCTTGTCCCTCTCCTGGGCTGCTTTCACACGTTCAACGCGACTCTCCATCTGCTTGGCTGCTTGGTCATAAGCGATCGCAAAGCGTTGGACAGATTTGAGCTTGCCAAAGTCTCCCGACTGATAAGTCCCGACATTGCGAGATTTTCCTGAATGTTCTGCGATCAAGGCCTTGGTTGCTGCTAGGAGTTCCTTAAAGGCCGCTAAATCCTGACTCGAATGGCTGCTCTCATATTGAGTGATGGAGGTATCCAAGTTCTTGAGCTGATTCATGAGGAAGTTGTAGTTCATGACCGTACTGGTATGACTGCTTCCTTCATAACTCACCAAGTCAGAAATGTCACTCTTAGTCGTCTTCAAGAGTTCAATCTCGGTCTTTAACTTATCCCTCGAACCCTTCAAATCACTATGAAGACGTGTAAACTCCTTGCCAGGTAGCTTTGTATGAAGATCTCCATCAATCTGGTAGTAGCCGTCCTTGTACAGTAGGAGGTTGGTTGAGTAGTCATTCATCAGGTTGGCCAGTGTCTGAAGGAGAGTTCCATGTACCTCTACTAGGTAAGTGCGCATACTCAAGATAGCCTGACCTTGGAGGTTTTGATTCTTTATGAAGTCGTTCATAGCCTTGTTTAGACTAGACATGGACTCTCCCCAAGCATTCATCGTCTTTTGACTTTCCACTTGAACAGAGGTGATATCATCAAATTTTATATTGTAACTCATGATACCTCCCTACTGCAAACCAGGAAACATGTTTTGACCCAAGACACTATCAGTTCGGTACATCTCTTTCCCTGTAGCCGTCATCAAAGCGAGATCTGCTCCCAATAGAGCCGTGTAGGACTTCACCAGCTGATGGAGTTCATTGAATTGTTCCTGGTACAAATCCAATTCTTCTCCATTATACCACAAAAAGAGAGCGTTTCCGCTCCCTTTATTACTCCGGTAGTTCTACCTTCAAGCTCATATCTGTTGGTTGTAACACTTTCTGAACCGCTGCAAGAAAGGCCAAACCGTTATCAGATGGAGAATATTGGAAAGTAATTTGGATGACTTTTTTATCAAACTTATCACCATATCGCTCCACATACTGCTTGCTTTCGAGGAAGTGAATGTAATTGTTAATTTTTTCCTGCAAAACTTCCAGATGTACTGCTTCTATCTCTTCCTCCCAGCCAACTGGGTCCACCAGAAGAAGTTCTAAATGACTATCAACTGTACCAATTGCGTCAAGTTCAGTTGGTTTTAGTTCTGAAGATATGGCTTTATATAATAATTCTTCAAATTCTTGATCAGAGAATAGATCTTTAATAGCTGAAGGATTTACTAAAATCCGAACAGGTGATGACCTAAAATAATTTTGTCTAGCCACTTCCTTACTTTTCTTTGTTACCCATTCTCCAGTCTCTAAGAATAGTTCTACCTCATAAGCATCCTGTTCTGACTTCAAAGCCTTCTCTACCAATTCTTTACTAACTGGATAAGTAACTTCTCTATCTTGAAGACCTCCTGTCATCCAGGACATTGTATAATTGCCATTTTCTTCAGTTATAATGAACCCATTTCCTTTTATTATTCTCACGTTGATACATCCTTTCTTTACTGGAATATATTAGAAATCAAATAATCACCTTTTTGAATTTGATCAATAACCGCTTCTGGTATTCCCCCTTTTGTATAACCACCTGGTACCCATAATCCATCCCATGCCCCCGGTTCATTCCCGGATGGCATTCTAATATTCTGATAATTTTTTATATCAATCAATACTGGGGAATCACCTAAATATCCAGATTCTAAAGCTAGCAACTCTTCTAACACTCTAGGATCCCCATTTGAAGCTTTCAATGCTTGCTCATATACAGATTTAGGTAGCACATACTGCCCATTGGGGTGACCAATACTACCACCAAATCTTTTATTTGCATCATTAAATGATTCTTTACTCATAACTTTAACAACTCCACCATCAAACAGGGATAAATGAGTTTCAATATCAGACTTAGAATATATCTCTTCTGGTTTTGGACGCTCTCCATTTTTCAATTCAAGTATTGAAGCACTATCTTCCGCACTGAGTTTAGCATGTGGTAGTTTTTCCAGCTCCATCTTAAAGTTTTCAATTTTTTGATTGCTACTATTGACTACATCAATCCTAGTTCCTTTCGGTATTTCTACACCGCCAACAAATTTACCTTTCCCCTTACCAACAATGACTCCGCCATTTCTTTCGATATTATCGAGGATTGCTTGACGTTTAGAAGAAATATTGCTAGATGCAGTATAGTCTTGGATACGAATCTTGCCATTACTATCAAAACCAATGGCGTCAACTTGTACTTTTTTTATCTGTCCATCAACAGTAGTTGCTATTGTAATTCGATTCTCAACATGGCTAGCAATCTGTTTAAAGTTTTCAGTTTGAGCTACCTTAAACTCTTTACCTACAGTTTGATTCTGCTTCAGGTTATTAACCTTCAGCTTCCAATCTGACATAGAGAGTGGTTTTTCTCCCGAACTAATCTTCTGAGAGACATAATCATTGTAATCAGCATAAATCTGCTTCACTTTCGGCACATCCTCACTAACTGTTGGATGGGGTTTCAGCTTAGCCAGGGTCCCCTCAGCGGGGCTGGCTTTCAGATGCAGGTCTGGCCTACTACTCAATCGTACATTAGCTGGATCCAGATTGGGTATTTGCTTGCCTTGAAGTGGGACATCCAGATGAGATGGTTTAGCGCTTGGTACATCTACCTTCACTTTATTGAGACTAAACTTGCTGGCTGCTGAAGAGGCTGTATACCCTCCTATCAGATTCCCTAAAAAGTTTGCGGTTTGGGCGTCCTCTTCGCTTCCACCCGCAAGCTTGGTCACATGGTAAGCAGTCTGACCCGCTGTATAAGCGCCTGCTTCCCCTATCGCAAACTCTGTCAAGCCTTGCACAACACTTTGGGTCTTCCCTATGGGAATCATGATGGCACTCGCTATCACAAAGGTGTTACCAACATCATGATACAGCTTGTCATTGCCCATGAATACAGTATCTCTGATAGGGTTTCTTGCCTTGGTCTGGATATCCCCTGCATTCCCAAGTGCGATATTATGAACCCCTTCTTCTGCATTAGATAACCCATAGACACTCGTCCCAAAACCCACGACACCGCCTGCAACAACTAAAGGAGTCGCAGCACCCATAGTTGATACAATCGCTATAATACCAATCACTGCTGTGAATACGCCAACACCCAAGTCTATCCAACCCTTCTTGGCGCGATCCTCGGCGGCCAAGGCCTCAAATCGGACCTTGTCCCTCTCCTGGGCTGCTTTCACGCGTTCAACGCGACTCTCCATCTGCTTGGCTGCTTGGTCATAAGCCAGCGCAAAGCGTTGAACAGACTTGAGTTTGCCAAAGTCTCCCGACTGATAAGTCCCGACATTGCGAGTTTTCCCTGAATGTTCTGCGACCAAGGCCTTGGTTGCTGCTAGGAGTTCCTTAAAGGCCGCCAAATCCTGACTCGAATGGCTACTCTCATATTGAGTAATCGATGTGTCCAAGTTCTTGAGCTGATTCATGAGGAAGTTATAGTTCATGACCGTACTGGTATGACTGCTTCCCTCATAACTCACCAAGTCAGAAATATCACTCTTAGTCGTCTTCAAGAGTTCAATCTCGGGCTTTAACTTGTCCCTCGAACCCTTCAAATCACTATGAAGACGTGTAAACTCCTTGCCAGGTAGCTTTGTATGAAGATCTCCATCAATCTGATAGTAGCCGTCCTTGTACAGTAGGAGGTTGGTTGAGTAGTCATTCATCAGGTTGGCCAGAGTCTGAAGGAGAGTCCCATGCACCTCTACTAGGTAAGTGCGCATACTCGAGATAGCCTGACCTTGGAGGTTTTGATTCTTTATGAAGTCGTTCATAGCCTTGTTTAGACTAGACATGGACTCTCCCCAAGCATTCATCGTCTTTTGACTTTCCACTTGAACAGAGGTGATATCATCAAATTTTATATTGTAACTCATGATACCTCCCTACTGCAAACCAGGAAACATGTTTTGACCCAAGACACTATCAGTTCGGTACATCTCTTTCCCTGTAGCCGTCATCAAAGCGAGATCCGCTCCCAATAGAGCCGTGTAGGACTTTACTAGCTGATGGAGTTCATTGAATTGTTCCTGGTACAAATCCAGTGCTTTCGACTCACCTGTCGTGTTGAAAGTTGGTTTTCCAATTCCTGCTAAACTCTCCTTAGCTTTGGACATACTACTGACATGTGAACCAAATAGAACATCGGATAATTGAATGGTTCCAAACATATTAATAGCCCTCCTTCGTATGTAGTAGCTTATCGATGAAATTTCCCAAATCATTAATCCGACTTTTCAACCAGCCAATATTGCTAGTTTCTTCGTACTTTTTGTTCTCTAGTCTAGTGATTTCATCACAGATGGCATCATAGAAGGTATTCATCTCTGTTTGGAAATTTGTATACTCGGTGGAGAAGGTCTCCCACTGCTTGGTAAAGGCATCTTTTTGTTTGCCATGCCAATCTGGTTGGATATTGCGATGATTGATAGGATACCTGATATCGTGAACATTTCTTTGAATTTTGCTTACAGACTTCTTGGCAGTACGGAGACGTTCCAATTGTTCATCGATGGAAGTGATTCGGGATTGAGCGGATGAGATACTAGAGTAGTGGGCATTCACTTGGTTTTGAAGAGAATAAATTTGATTGTAATCAACTTCTCCCATCTCTTAGCCTCCTAATTCATTTACTTCGTTCAATTCAGCCACATTTCCTTTAGGAATATCCGTTTCATCTATCACGGCCGCAATATTTTTCTAACATGAGTTCATTCTCATCATTAGTATATCCTTCTTGAACAATCTTAAAAAAATATCTTCATGATTGAAGTAAATCAAATTCTCACCTACGACCCCTTCAGGATATAGGCAAGCACCATAGTCAAAACGATAAATATTTCCCTTAACAGGAACAGCGATAACTCGTGAGATAATCATCATTTTCTTTGTATTCCCTTTTAAAAATAATGATACTCCCGAGTGGCAACATAGTAGTTTCTTTCATTGTATCCCTTTCTAAATTTCTAATAGTTGAACAAATTCATAACGATCTGGGTACAGAATGTGTCCTTGGTTAGGGTTTAAGCGCAGGCTCGTTCATGATATAAGGATAGCGAGTATGGTCTTGATCGCTAATACGTAAACCAAGAAAGACCTGTTCTACTAACTGATTAACTAGTTTGACAAAATTATCGTATTGATTTGTTACTAGATCCTGATAAGCCCCAGCAAACACCAAGGTTACTCCATGGCGAGAACCTTCTGTAAGGAGCTCTTTGAAGTCTACCTCATTCATCCCTGCTACCATAGCTGTCGCAGCGATATCTGGTATCAAAAATCAACCATTTTGGATAATCCTGGTCTGGAGACGCAACGCGTTTCCTAAAAGTCTTCAGTATTGTCTTCATCACATCAGCAACTTCCAAAGAACTATCAAAACGCTGAATACCATCAAAGAACTGACTACTAATACGTTGACTCGAATCTAGAATAACCGTATTATACTTGTCTGACAAACGTTTCAGATGATACTCTAATAATTTGTAGTAATTTGTTACAAAGGCCGGACTGTCTGAAGCAATAAGAATAGGTCGGTCAAAGCTAAATGATGCTGGAACAACAGCTTCTCTCTCAAGACCCAAGATAAAGTCTTGACTGTTTTTCTAAAACATCTGACATTACCTCTTTGGTTACCCTTTCTGGCAACATTGGGATACCTGAAGGAAGTGGTCCATCGTATGCTGCAACCATTGCTTCTTGTTCTGTACGAACTTCTTTTATGTAGTCCGTATAGTATTCACTACTGTATGGCAACATCACCTGGAATTGGACGATGTCGTCAAATTTAGCTATCGCCCGACCTTTGATTTCATCGAGCGGAATATTAGATCGTCCTACTACTCCTGACAAATCACTATTGTCAAACAAGAATAGAGAAATCTTGGTCTTAAAGTTGGATTGTAGCTGTAAACGCATGGCATTTAGTCGAGAAAGTGTCACAACTAGATAGATTCCTAGAGAGGCACCATCGCGAGCAATGACATTTAAGGTATCATAAAAGGCATCTACGAAATCTGCATCCATAACGCTATCAAATCCATCTATCTCGATGAAAATCGTTGGGAAAGACTCATCAGATAACTGATTGTACTGCGTAAGGTTTGTAGCTTTTGCTTGAGAAAGAGCACGTTTACGATTTTTTATCTCTCTATTTAAGAATCGTAGAGATTTCATGATTTTCTCAGTTTCATCAAGTGTAAAATAATCTGCAATATGAGGAAAATCAGAAATAGAGATTAACCCACTGGTACCAAAGTCATAGAGATAAAAGTGAACTTGTTCAGGTGTATGCTTACGAATGACATCCATCGCAAAGTTCTGAAGAAAAGTTGACTTCCCGAATCCTGGACTAGAAACTAATAAAATATGTCCTCTTTGTTCCATATTGAAATAAAGTGGCGATTGTTCCTGTCTTTCAGGAATATCTTGATATCCAACTAAAATCGGTTGTAGATTTTCTGAATGTCCCCAATAATCTTTGAAGTTAGTTGATTGTATATCTTTAGTATATATTTTTTCTTCAAGTGGTGGCAACCACGGACTTGCTACTTGATTTATATCAAGACTATCAAATACTTCGCGAGCATTTTCTACAATGGCGTCTAATTCTGTTGGAATAGCCTTTGCTTCTTTTTTATTGACTAAACCACTCAAGTCTTTATTAATGGCATTATACTGACCATTACTTGTAATCTCATATACAGTTGTATTTTTTTGAACATGGTTTCGACCTTCTGGATTATAATCTGCACCCGACCATGCACTCTGGAACAGCTCATAAATTTCATTGTTCCCGACTTGAAGATAGGCTCTACCTGTCTGTGTGATTTCTGCGGCATCAGGTGTTTTGATTACTTCTCTAGAGTCTGCAGCATCTTGCACCTTAAGAGCTATCTTAAACTTAGAGTTCGACCAAATTTGATCATTGACAACTCCACTTGGTTTCTGGGTTGCTAAAATTAATTTAACTCCCAATGAACGACCAATACGAGCAGTAGATACCAATTCATCCATGAAATCAGGTTGATTTGCCTTCAATTCAGCAAACTCATCACTAATGATTAATAAGTGAGGTAACGGTTCTTTAACCTTCCCTTCTTTGAAGAGTTTCATATACTGATTGATATGATTCACATCATTCTCTGCAAAAATACGCTGACGTTTCTTAAGTTCAGCCTTGATAGATACCAAAGCTCGATTAGCCTGGTTTCCATCCAAGTTCGTAATAGTACCAACAACGTGAGGGAGGTCTGCAAAGAGATTGGCCATCCCTCCACCCTTATAGTCAATCAATAGGAAGGCAACTTCATATGGGTGATAGTTCACAGCCAAAGAAAGAATATAGGACTGAATAAGTTCAGACTTACCTGATCCTGTAGTACCAGCAATCAAGCCGTGAGGTCCATGCGCTTTCTCATGAATATTTAGATAAAGAATATCATCCCTACCTCGAACTCCTAGGGGAACTGCCATTGTTTGGAAAGTTTCATTTTCTTGCCATCGTTTTAAAAGATCTAGTTCCTCAACTTTATTGACCCCATACATTTCAAGGAAGGTAATGCTATTTGGAATAGAATTACGTAACGTCTGAATATGATGAATACCAGCAAGGTTTCTAGCAAAATTTTCCTTCTCAGATAAGCTTACGGGTGGAAGAGGTGTAATTTCTTTATTTGTATAATTCCCATCCTGAAGCAATAATGTAGCTTTTTTATCTCCTCGATAATCAACAACCGTCTTAACATGTTCTGGCAGACTTTCAAGTACTTCTTCTACGAAAACATAATGAATTCCTAGATAAGATAAGTCTTCATTTATATACTCCATAATATTGTGATCCAACATCAGACTTAAATCTGTAATAAAGAGAACATAATGAGGACTGTATTGCTTTTCTTTTCCTTTGTCCTGCTCACTATCCAACTTTCTATCTTTAATAATTTGATAGAGAGACGTTAATAATTGGTCGCGAGTTCGTTGATTGTATACAAAACCTCGGCTATTTAGTGCTTTTATTTTTGTATGAGGTAACCATCGACTCCAATTCCATATCTCCAACTCTTCCTCTCGAAAAATTGGGATAAACTGTAAATCATGGTAGCTTTGGAAAGTCGCCAATTGCATCATCATTTGTTGAACTTGCTCAATTACTATTTGTCGTGTTCCTATATACCCCGTAGGATTTGTTAATGTATGAGTAATAGGTACCTGCTTGGTCACACGATAGTATGAAAGAAGTTCTTGAATTTTCTGATTAGCAGCTGCATTATATTTAGTTAACTCAGAATTTGAATACTGAATAGAAAAACTAGAATCAATTTCTCCCAAACCTAAACGATAAGATAAAAAATCAAAGTGATAGAGTGTCTTTTCATAAATACGTCGGTCAGTTTTTTCTACCATTTCTAAAATCTGAGACATATCAGGAAAATGATAAACAAGAGCTTCAACTTGTTCATCTCGTAAATCAGCTAATTGTGAATATTTGGTTTCCAAATATTTCATATACTCTGTAATCTTCTGTTCCTGAAGTTCTTTATGTGATTTCTTATCAGAAAAATAAGTATGAATAGAAGTCCCGATAGTAATGACAGACATACCCATCATCATAAACATCATTCCACCACTACGTGTAAAGTAAACCGTTAGTAATGTAAAAACGATCATTGCTAAAGGAGTAATAATCAATCTTAGTAATGATTGTTTTTGCCCTTCATCATCTGTTGGCGCCGAAGCAATTGTTACTTTATCATCTGGTTCTCTCAGAATAATCCGTGGAGAACGATGAAATTCCTTTGAGCGATCTTCTGTCGATACTTCAGAAAAGGGCAATAAAGATGTCTCAATAGAAAACAATGAATGGATAGATAAAATTTGTTTTTGAATAGATAAACCGACACCTTGTTCAAACACGATTTGATCCAGATCTTGAATGTTATGTTTTCCTGTTTTTCTTTCACCGTTAATATAATATGGACTAACACTATAAATTGTCTTATTTATCCCATCAAAAGTCAAAATGATTTCTGTAGGAAAATCAACTAAGCGAATGGTTGCTTCTTTCTTATCTGATAAATAGAGAATTCTCTCAGGAAGAAGATAGTACTCTGTATCCCCAACCACAAATAAAGAAATAGTTATTTTATCATCTATAGAAACTTGATGACTTCCATAAGTATAAGTTTTTCCTAATAATTCAACTCCAGTTTCCTTGACATTCAACATTATATTCTCAAGACAAGGAATATAAATATTAGAATCAACTGAAGAACCCATTTGATAGGTGTTTCCTGCATAGAGTGGATAGACATTGTCTTCAAAAAATAAATAATTCATACACCACTCCTATCTTGATTCTGTTGTAGCCGTATTCGACTTGCTAACTTCTGGTGTTAGGTAATTCTTCTTCAATTCTTCCAATTTACCCTTATAATTATTTAACTGCTCAGTACGTTGTTCTGACGTTAGATTAGGATTTCTCTGAACTTCATCAATTTTTTTAGTAAGACCATACATCAATAATTGGGGGTCATCTAAGTAACTTGCAATATCCATTGCTTCATCAATTTTTGATTGGCCAATTAACACCCAATAACGTAGATAGTCTGTATTTGATTGAGTTGATATTTTTGACAACTCTATCTTTTGTGCCTCCGTCAAAGGTTCAGTCTTAATCACTGAATAGGCTACCATATAAGAGTCATCCTGGCTAAGCGATTTAGAATCTGTATTTTTTACAGTTGATACGACCGTTGAATAATCTTGATGAACAAAAGCAAGACGCAAATCTGATATCATTTGTTGGCTAGGCATAGCAAACAATAGAAAATAAAGTACTCCAACCAATGAGAAAAAACCAATAAGAGATGTGATTAAGGTAGTTAACTTTAATCTAAATACTAGTTTATTAGGAACTCGTGAAAAATTTTTTTCTTTATTTTTGTTCCCTTTCTTCTAGGTATTTTTTTCTTCTAACAAAGATATAATTTCATCTAAGTTTTTCTGCTTTCATAATAGTTTCACAGAATAGTTTTTCCCTTATAAAATGGTGACTGTCCCTCTATCAATTTCTCATAACTTGTTTTTTTATCAAGCAAAGACACGATCATAGCCTTGAAGTTAACAGTAAACTCATCTAAACTTACAACATCATATGGTGGCACTTGTCCTTTAACACCACGGAAAACAAATAAAGGATTCCCATTTCGAGAAAACACTAAATTATTAGGAGATAAATTATAAGTGTAAATAGAATCTTGCAACGCATGAAACAATTGACCAATATTTATTAAATGACGTAACTTTTCTTCGTCAATCATGGTAATCAGCTTATCCCAGGAATAATATTCATCTGTCAATAGACTTTCAATCGTTAATTTACCTTCTTCTTCGATTACATTTTGATTAACAAAATAAGGTTGTTCTGCTACTAATAAAGCATACGCTATTTCACGATTACCTTTGATATCGCCAACTACCAATTCAAGTTTTTGCACTTCCATACTAACTCCCCTAATTATATTCTCTCTAATTTTAATAATACGCCGTCTTTCACTAAAGCTAAACTGCTAGTACTAGCAAGTATATCCCCAGACTGCTGATTTCTTATACTTGGATTGAATACCTTAACCTCTGCGCCATATGTTTCTAAAACAATTTGTATTAATTCTTTTTACGGTTAATTCAACAGGAACTCTTAAATCTAAAAATTTTTAGATAAAAAGGACTACAATCAAGGCTAATATTAATGTACTCTTCCATAAAAAAACCTCCTAAACTTAAAAACTATGCCATTATAATTATTATATCATGTGAGACATGATTATAAAAAGAACTTTTTGCCTATAAAAAGGAGATACGATTGTATCTCCTCAAAAATATTTTTCTAGCAATTTTATTGTTTAGGTTTTTGTAATTTTTATATAAAAAGAGAATAAATTGTGACAATCATTCCTAGTATAAACAATAAAATTGTAGTCCAAGAAATAGGAGCTTTTACGTTGTTAAGTGACACACTTTTCTTATCACTACGGTTCATTTGAATTTGACCAGAAAATAAGGCAGATTGATACTCATCAACAATATTTCCGACTTCTACTTTAGTGATAAATAAAGTTGTTTGAAATGATTGATACTTTTCTCTATCATTGTTCTTTGCAGCATCAATTGCTTTGTATGTGTCAGGTTGAAATAACTTCGTTAAATTACTCTCCTGCTCAAAGTATTGTATTTCTGTTTCTTAGGATTTTTATCTAAAGACGTATCTATTTGCAAAGAACCATCATTTGCAAAAGCTACACTCCCACTCGTAAAAAATGAAAACAATAGAAAGATAAAGACGATAGTTTTTTTCATGTTAGTTATTGTCCTTAACTTGTCGATACAAGAAAACATTCCAAAGTCCCAAAGCAATCGTTAGAACTACGATTACAATCATTGACGGAACAACTCCACTTTGCTGATTAACAAACAGTTTCACAACACCCTCGAGATAAGTCAAAGGCGAAAGAGTTCCCAAAATAGGAGTTGAATTCACATAATATTCATCAAAGAGTTGGGTTGCGGTAATGATATAAATTAATATCAGACTAACACTTATTAAAAATCCTAAACTTCTAAGCCTATCAATAAGAATATTAAGACCATATGTCATCATCAGACTTATTATGGAAAGAATTACTACAAAGGCACTCAATTGCGGGATAGAAAAACCAAGTTTAACTCCAGCAATAATTGCAATTATAAGGCCAGCAATCACAGAAATAAGGCTTAGGAAAAGCATCGGTCCAGAAGAATTTCTCCATGATAAACGATCTTTCAAATTCATGATTCTTTGCAATTCCACTTTATCTGCATGTTGGAAGAGATAAGCAATAACTAAGCTAACCAGATAGCTAATCAAAATAATCAGAAGACCTGATCTCTCATCTTGACGACTAGACTGTGACTGTGTTTTAGTTGCAGCTGATACTATATTGCCAACTTTTGAAGCATCTACAGGATTAGATAAGTATTCATATACTGCATCATTTTTAGTATTACCTGTTCTTGTATTGCTCAAAACAGTAGAAAAGTTTTTAAGAAATTCTTCATTTGACCCATACTCACTAGACATAATATTTTTCAACTCAGAAACGCGAGTACTTAATGATTCTCCATCTTTTTCTAAATTATTGATATCTTTTACCAACTGAGAAATTGTCGATTCAATTGTCTGAGAAACAGCTTGATTTGCTTGTGTATTGTCCATCAACTTTTTACTAGCTGACATCAGTGTAACTAGGTCTGTGTTCATATTCATACTAACTGTAACCATATTTGTATTGTCTACTTTTTCTGTTTCAACAAAGTTTGGTTTGGATTCAATAGTTTTATTTACCTCTGAAGCCTGTTCAATTAACTGACTCAACTGAGACGTTAAATCACTTGTTGTTGTTCTCAGTTGTTCAATATTTGATGTCAACTTCTCAGCATTTGCTGATCGAGACTGAATCTCATTCATCTTTTCATCAGAAACTTTTAAATCAGATTTCAATGCCTCCACAGTAGCAGTTTTTATCAAACTTGTCACAATTGTTTTAAGATCATCATTATTTACTAATGCTGCAAGAGAACCTTCTGCTGGGATAAACATATGTTCTGAATACGTATTTTTAGATAAATCTAAACCATAATATGCAGTAACAAGACCTGACAACTGTAAATAACCGTCTACATCTTTATAAATAGCTTGTGTTAGTTTTGTAGGACTATACTCCCAGTTCGAAATAACATCTTGCATTTCATAGTGACGATTCAAAACTTTCTTTTCTGTCTGATTTGTCTTTGTAGTCGTGATAGTCTTCGTTATAGTGAGAACATCTTTTGCCTTCTTCTCTTCAGGTGTAGCAGCACTTGAAACTGAATCGGTAGTAGAAGTTACAGGAGTATCTGAAGTAGCTGGTGCTGAAGGAACTATTTCCTTTTCTTTTGTCTCCTTCTCTTTTGTTTCCTCTAAATATGGCGCATCTTCTTTTATAACCTTCACATCTTCTGTCGTATCTAGCTGATACTTAACAAACACAGGAGATAGTACATTGATGTCATTTTCATTCTTGATAGCTAGCGTATAAGAAAGAACCGTACCAGCAGAAGCTTCACTGGTTATATTTATCTGATAGCTACCCCCTCCAAGATCGGAAAATCCATAGTTTGATTCTTTTAGGTAGTAACCACTTGGTACTGTTAATATTAATTTTGAAACTTTTCCTTCAAATGATGGTAAAGAGACCTCTCGTTTTGTTGTACTCTTGGATTTAATGTCATCCTTAAGACGAGAAAATTCTTCATTTTCAAGAGTTGTAGCTTTCAAAGTAGGCAACTCTTTCCCCGTCTTCTTACTATACCACTGCATAAAAGCACTAATATTTTTCAAATGTTGTTTATCAGAACTAGACAAAGAAAGATTATCAATAGCTGCGTCATCATAATATACACCAGGCCATTTGCTTGTGATTTGATCTTGCATACTAGTGTTCAATGTTTTGATATAACTACCAAGTGTTTTACTAGCCTCATCTACTGTCGAAGAATTTTTGGTCAAAGAAGATTCTACTGCGTCCTTAATTTTTGTATCATAATGCGACAAAGTATCATCGATATCTTTATTATTATTCTTTAGAATCTCAAGAAGAGAAGCAATATCTTTATTATAGGAAACAACTTTATCCGAAGTTTCTTTCCAAATAGCAGGCTCAGATAAATTATCATTGATATAGGTATTTATACTGCCTAGTTTAGACAACTGTTCCTTAACAGATAATTTAGAAAAGTCTTTATCATAGTTTGACAAAGCTTGTTCTCTAGTATCCAAAGATTGTTGCCATGTTGCTCATCTATTTCTTTTATTGTTCCCTCATATGTCTTATTAACAGAATCAATTGATTTAAAAGCATCATTTGTATTTAATAAATCTTTATTAAAGGATGAATAAACTGACAATAAATTATTTGGTGATGAGCCTAATCCATTAAATTGTTGACTATATTGAGTAAGAGGATTTACTAACTTATTGTTAAAAGTTGATAGTGATTCTTGTTCATTTGTAACGACATCAGCAACCTGTCCTTGCGCTGTCTTCAAATTTCCAATAATACTAGTGAAATAAATATTAATTAAGTCCTTATTAAAAAGTTCTTTAAAAGCTACTACCGCTTGTTCTGCCTGTTTGACAGTTAGTTGATCACCTGATTGAATTTGATATTGAAATGTCGCCTGAACAGGTGAAGTTGACTCAATAGCTAAAGCTTCTTCTGAAAATTTACTTGGTAAGATTATCATCAGCTGATAAGTATCATTCTTTAAACCACTTTCAGCAATTGAACGGGAAACCACTTCTACTTTGTAATTATTTTTTGAAATAAACGAATTTACTAAAGTATTAGCAATGTTAATTTGTTGTCCATTGTATACTTTTCCTGCATCTTCATTAACAACAGCAACTTTAATAGGAGCTTGTTGCACCGAAGATTCTGAGTTTGCCTGGCTGATAGGTGTTGGTTTTACAATGGCAAAGAAGGATACTATTATTGTAATAAATAACAATAATGCCCCTAGACTAAATAAAACTTTCTTATTCACATTTTCTCCTTAACTAAAATGTAAGAAAGGTTGAGGATTACTCCTCAACCTCGGCCTTAAATTATTGAAGACCAAAGTTTTTAGATAAATCTTGGTCATTTTGTTGCATTGCTTGAGCAGTCTTATCAAGTTGTGTATTGATTTGTTGCATCAAGTCCGCAAAGTTTTCAACTTTTGGTTTCAACTCAAGGAATTGTCTTTCAAAACCTTGGAAGGCTGCACCTTCCCACTCTGTACGTAAAGTATCTTGTAAACGCTGAAGATTATTCAAAATAACTCTGATATCATTAGCAGATTTTCCATATTCACGCGCACGTGATTGAAGGGTTTCGGTGGATACACGAATTTGGTTTGACATATTTCTACCTCTATGTTTTTATTTTATTTTTGGGAATTATATACTAGTTTACACTAAACACAATATATAGTGCTTACGAGAATATCAAAAAAGGCGAGTTCCAAGCGGAAATCGTCTTTTATTGTTAGATATTCTCTGAAAAGGGCAGGGATTTGATATAATCTTCAATCCATTTCCAATCAACTTCTTTATTATTGTTTACCGGTAAAAATAATTGTGTGGTTTTGATTAAATCCATCTTAAATGCCCGTCCATACGAATACCTATATCTTTCTTTATTAAGTAATGTTTGGATAAACAGAGCAGTGTATTTGTTTAACCATTTAGCTCTAATTACAACAATGTGGTCGCCTGCAACAAAACGGTTAGGTTGATAGGAAATCGTTGAGGTTGTATCTCCTACGACAAGAGCATTTCCTTCTTCAACACCACTTTCTTCATCTTTAGAAACCCATCCATCGACGGAATTGTTTAACTCTGTTCTACTAACGAATGGTAATTTACTTGGTTCTCTATTTTTAGAAAAATCCATATCAACTTTAGTATGAGCTTTGGCTTTATATATTTTAATATCCAGTTCTTCAAATGTAAACGGCATCCAGTGTGTCGAAGATATATCATCATGAACATTTTGTTTGGTTTCAGGTAATTTATAATTCAGTGATTTAATAAAATTCTCCATGAAAACCCAATCTGGTAGAAAACCACTATCTGAAAATTGTTTATTTGCATCAATAATGGGTTTGCCATTGGCATCTTTTTGAATAGGAAGTTTCAACTTGGAATTTTTCATTCTTTTATGACGCCATTTCCGTCCGTACCCCCACCTGTATCTATCATGCATTATGACCGTCGCAACAAATAAAGCTGTAAATTCATTGAAATCACCGTCAATACGATATAAGGGATTAACATCATGGCTACAAGTAAATGGTTTATCTTGGTAATAAGCATAACCGACAGAACCATTATTAGTAACACAGAGAGCGTGTGGTGCGAACAATTTAACATCTAATTCTTGATTAGGCTCATCTCCTGTTTTGGAAGCTGATTCAATCTCTTCTATTGTGAAATAATCTGTCACTCCATTATTCTTATCAGTTGCTCCTATAAATGGAATAGTTCCTTCTCCGCTTGATTCAGGTTTCTTATTATAAAAACCATTTTCCATGCGAAACACTTTTGGAAAATCAAAAAATTCCCAATCTCGAGTATCAATCATTGCCATATTCTCCTTCTTTTACTAAGAAAGATAGATAGTGATTTATAGTTTGTTGAAAATCATTAGAATTAAGTGTAGAATAATCAGTTTCCATATAGGCTTCAGCAAGCCATTCGTCTTCATATCCGACTTTCTTCATAACAGACAACCCAGCTACTTCACGTTTATTTCTGTACAACGATAGCCACTTAGATTTTTCCTGTTCCCATAAGCTATCTTCGTTATCGTCTACCCTCTCAACACGACCTAAACCTTTCCTTTTGATAAATTTATCATCTTTAAAGTATCCAAAGAAAGTATCCTTATCGGATTTAGCATGATTTTGAGACAAATCAAATATCATGCAACAAGCTACAGCAGAAGCACCTGGATAGAATATTTCGTCAGGCAGAGAAAAAACAGCCTCTAAAGTATATTTGTCAAGCAGTTTTTTCTTAAGCGATTTAGTTTCTTTGCTGTTGCCAATAGCAGCTTGCATTGGAAGTAAAACAGCAATTTTAGCTGTCTTATTTTTAATAATCTCATCTTTACCTTGTCCAGTTACTTGACGAGCTACCCATTCAACAAAGTGAAGTCCTTTTGAAGGGTCTTGAGTCACCTTTGAAGACCATTTTTTGACATAATCAGGGTCACAACTTTTTTTGGTCGCATTATATGGTGGATTCATAAGTACAACGTCTACATTAGCATCTGTAATCCACTTACCCTTATTAAACATGGAATCTTGAATAATATTTGAGTTTCCATCACCGTGTATCAACATATTTGTAGATGACAGACCAAATGCTCCATCTTCATATTCTATACCAAAAATTTGATTCTTTTTAACAGCATTACGTTCATCTTCAGTATTGCAATCATCCATAGCATCTGTCATAGCACGTACTAAAAAAGCACCACTCCCGCAACATGGGTCAAGTACACGAGAATTTTTATTAACATTTACAATCTTACTCATAAAATCACAGATATGGTCTGGTGTAAAAGCCTGATTCTTATCTGACTTCCCTACATATTTATTAAACGTTGTAAAGAATAGATTTAATAAATCCTGACCTGCTGTATTTTTATCATTGATATAAGGGATAATATTGTTATCTATATAGGCTAATAGAGCTTTTAATTCTTGATAACTCAAGCTGGTTACATCTTGGTCTTCTAAGACTTTATTATTGAGTATTGCTAACTTTCCAACTTTATTTAAATCCCCGCCTTGAGATAGTAATCCCTCTAAAATATTTTTGATGCTTTTTAGGATAACTTGTTCAGGAGACAGGTCGTTTCCATCCGTATCTTTTGTTGCTTTTATCCCTTCATAAACTAGTCCATTTTTAAGAGCAAGTAAACATGTTCCAACAAATTGACTTCGCAGTTTTTCATTTATACCATCAGAATGCAGTAGTTCATTCAGTGTTTTAATTGAATCCACCACTTTTAGTTTATCGTTTACTTTGCCAAAACATAACTCTTCATATTCCTCAAAAGATAGAATATTTGTTAGCTCACTATTCATGTGCTCATCGTCTATAATGACTGATTGCCCATACCATGTCCAAACATCGTTGCCCTCTGTTTCTGCTAAAATTGCTACAATTTTCCTATCAGAATATGCTTTTTCGTATTTTACATACTCCTGTAATTGCTGTTGAATTTCAGCTTTATCCCAATTATCAAATCTGTTTTTAGTTTCAACTAAAATAGCCAACCGGTCGTTCTCAAAGCGAATATCTAAGTGATTATGTTTTTTCTTTGAATTACTATTTCTATATTCAGAAATAGATTTACCAACAGATTTCAAAGCTCTAGAGTAACTAAATTCTCCATTTTCAAGATTAGAAGAATAGAAGGAACTCCCAATTTTATCAATAATTTCAAAACGCTCCATCATAGCACCTCGAAATTATTGATAAAATAAATAACCTCTTCACAAAAATGTGAAAAAGCCTGTTTTAGAGCTTGACAAAAAACACATCCGATTACATAATCAGCGTGAGCTGTGAGCTGTGAGCTGTGAGCTGTGAGCTGTGAGCTGTGAGCTGTGAGCTGTGAGCTGTGATTGAGTTCATAATGCTTAATTTCCTTTATTTTTGATACTTCTATTATATCAAAATTCTGGCTTTTTGCATAGTAGAAGTTTACATTTTTATTGACAATCATTCTTTTTTTAGATATAATATAATCAAGAAGTAAGGAGTACCAGTTATGAAGTTTGAATTTAAGTCACTATTTGATTTACAATCTGCTTTTCCTGATGAACAGTCATGTATTGACCATTTAGAAAATATGATTTGGGGCGATGTGATTATCAGCCCTTTTGATGCTACCTCAAAGGTCTACAAATGTAAAGGTAACAAATACCGTTGTAAAAATACTGGAAAATACTTCAATGTCAAGACTGGTACTCTTTTTGACAATACTAAAATTGAACTTCGTAAATGGTTTATGGCAATTTGGCTTGTGACTTCTCACAAAAAAGGAATCTCATCTGTACAATTATCAAAAGATATTGGTGTTACGCAAAAAACAGCTTGGTTCATGCTAGAACGTATCCGTAAGTGTTTTAGTTCTGAAAACAACAATAGTCTTGATGATGTTGTGGAAGTTGATGAAACCTACATAGGTGGTAAAAACAAGAACCGTCATAACTCCAAAAAAGTCAAAAATGCTCAAGGGCGTTCATTGAAAGACAAATCTGCTGTAGTAGGCATGGTACAACGTCAAGGTAAAGTTAATGCTCATCATGTTCCAGATACAAAGACGAAAACATTGACTGAACAGATTGTCAAATACGTAAAGGAAACAGCTCAACTTTACACAGATGAATGGCTGGGTTATAATAAAGTGTCTAAGATGTATAATCATGACTTTGTTAATCATGGAATTAGTGAGTATGTGCAAGGTGATGTTTATACCAACACGATTGAAGGCTTTTGGGCTGGATTGAAACGTGGAGTATTAGGAATTTACCATTCGTGGTCTAAGAAATATCTTCAAGACTATGTAGATGAATTTGTTTTTCGTTATAATACTCGTGACTATTCGGATAGTGAGCGTTTTAATCTCCTAATTTCAAATGCCTGTGTCCGAACTAAATACAGGGAGCTGATTTATGGCTACTAATACATTACATGACCTGCATTTTGAATTGGAAAGGTCTATTGCTCGCAGGGTTGATAGTAAGCTGATTGGTTATCAAGTCAGCCTTTCAGATGGTTTTTACAATAAATACACCAAACTCTGGGATAAGACCTATTCTTTTGATTTTGTTACTAAACATCGCTCTTTTTATACTAAACTGACAAAATGTTGTGTTTATGACGTACTTGGAAATAATCAAAAGAGAATTGACAGAAAGGCTATTGCCAAACAAATGGCAGAGTTAGAAGCCTTGGTTGATATTGCAGAAAGTAAAGAGGAGTTTCAGATCTTTTTTGAGAAAAAATACAGTCTCAAATTTCCTGATTTGAACGATTGCATTGATCAGAAGAAAAAAGAGTTATCTGATTTTGACAAAAAACTTTGGATAGCAATGCACTATAACCCTAGAAAAGATGAGGGGGAATAATAATGACAACATGGTACGATTACATGGTGAGAGCTAGTGAACATGCTGGAAGTGACGGTGATTTGTGGTTTCGCTATCTTTATAAGGTCATTAAAGATGAGGAGACTAAACTAACTACTGATGATGTAGAGCAATTGTTGAAAAATCCTACCTTAACACCTTTCCAAAAAATAACCCTTCAAGATGCTTTAACAGAAGGTACACACACAAGAGAACACGTTTTGCAGGCGAACCGTAAAAGTCAGCCAAAAAGATATTTTTGAAACTCTTTAGAGAGGGTAACTATGGATAAGAAAGTTTTATTTGAGGGCTCTCAATACAGAATTAGCTAAGGAAAATATTGACCTAGAAATTATCTGTGTTGGTGGTTTTGTTCTGGAGTATTACAATCTCCGAGGAACACAAGATGTAGATGCCTTTTATCAAGAAGATGCTAAAATCAGAAGCATTATTGAGAAAGTTGGCGATGATTTTGGTGTGAACGAACCTGAAGAATTATGGTTGAATAATAACGTTGCCAATATGAATAGAGTACCGCCGCGGTCAATCTGTGAGAAGGCATTTAGCTATTCAAATTTGACTGTTTTTGTACCGCCATTATCCTACATTCTTGGTATGAAGCTAGAAAGCGGACGAGATAGGGATAGACAAGATGCAGGAGATATTATTAAGTTAATCAAAATCCGTTCCATAAAAGATGTTACCAACAAGCTCAAAGAATATGGTTTTCAACCAGACCTTTCATTGATATTGGAAGTATTTGAGATAGCCTATGGTATGGAATGGTTAGCAGAATACATGACCGAACATTCAGATGAATTGAGATAAACTAAAAGACGATTTCCGCTTGGAACTCGCCTTTTTTGATATTCTCGTAAGCACTATATATTGTGTTTAGTGTAAACTGGTATATAGTTCCCTTATTTTAAAAACAGACCCTGATTACATTATTATTTTTAACATTATTCAAATACTTACGCAAGTATTATATTAAATAATAAATACAAGTATTTTTTTAACAATGATTGTTTTGACGAGATAAGTTATTAAAACCTACTCAACGCATATTTTAGCGAAAAAATTCTATGATATAAATAAGCCTTCTATCATACTTTTCTGCTATCAAACGTTGAACTTTCTCTGAAATCTTGACCAAGTCTTCCACTCGTTTAGCAAATCCGGTTGAAGCGGTGCCTGTACTCCAGCCCTTTATGAAAAGGCACTTAATGTACGGTTAAGTGCCAATATCAAAATTATAGCTGACTTTCTTTTACTTCCTCAAACCATTTTTCAAACTCCAGACGTGGAAGCAATTCTTCATCCTTGTCATAACGCCCTTCATAGCTGTAGCGACTGTCAAGGCTGTTTTTCTGAGCATCATAAATCAACCACATTTCAGTTGGGTGTTCACGATGATACTCTTTACAGATTTCAATCATTGCTTCTATATCCTTTATGCCTTCTTTTAACAGGACTGATTGTAAATTTGTATCAACACTTAATTCTTCAGGTAAATATTTATTTACTTCGTGTTTACGAACAATGTAGTCATTAATCTGATAAAACACGTTATAGCTATACAGACTATCTGCTATAGCATAAATAAAAATTTTATCTGCCTGTCCATGAACATACTCCAGCGCAAGTGAAACCATACTTGACTGTACTTCCATAAATTTGTCTTCAAATTGTATCATTTCTTTATTCCCCCATTTATATTAAGTAGCTTCTCAGAAAACTGCTCACCATCAATCTTATAATTAACTTCAAAACTAGTTGGTCTCATTGAAGAGCCCTCATAGTTAATTTTAACTTCTACTTCAACTTTCTTTGGTGGTTTGGATTTTAAAGCATCTGCCCAATCACGTTCAATACGGCGATATTCTTTTAAGTTGACATCTTTAGCTTGTGAAACAAGGTTATCCAACTCAGGTGATCCACCAAATAAATCTCCGAATATATGCCCTGCATGGTCTCCAATTTCTTTATCTGGAGTATTTGAATTATGAGGTAATCTACCTTCATGGAGTTTTAGTTGTAAATCTTCAGCATATGCCCGATCGATACGACCAACCTCATCAGTACGATAAAGATAGTGATGTTCTCCAGCCTCGTATACTACATTAGGTTTCGGAACTTTTCCATCCATATGGCTTCCGTCTGTCAATATTTCACCAGCATCTTCCAACCAATGTTTGGTCTGCGAACCACCAAACCTACTGCCAGATTTCCTCCTAGCTCCATCACATCATCCACACTGCCATCTAGATTCTTCGCAAAAGCACTGAGATTATCTGCTAGATGCGTTAGCTGCCCTCCGCCACTTGATAGGACACCATCTGCTAGTTTAGGCTCTAGACCAATATTCATACGGAAATTCTGAGCAGCTTCACTGATTACATTATCCGCATGGCGTAAGCTGTCACTCAAAGCTTCTGCTGAATTTGATAAAATCTTACTCGGTCGAAGATTGTCAAGCTGTTTCCCATAGTTTTTAATGTGAGAAAGGACATTATCTCCCAAGCCCTTGACATTTTTCAAGAGACCTTTGAAATTATCAAGGTTCTTAACTCCTTGCTCCACTCCTTCTTTTATAGCTGTTTTGAGGCTGGTCTTGACAGCGGTGAGGCCTGCTGTCTTTCCTGTTTTGGCCAAACTACTTAGATATTTACCGGCTGGGATTAAGTCAAACAAGGCAAAGGCTCCTCGCATGCCTCTTTCGGTATTGTCCAACTCGCGACCTGTCCCCCAGTCCTTACCAGAAGCAGCTGAATACATATCCGCACTAGCTACAACGACACTCGCAACTGCTCCAGCTGGAGGACAGAAAATGGTCAAAACAACCACTCCTACTCCAAGAGCGATATCTCGCCACATCTCTATATTGGCTTTCTCGTCATCAATCGAGACATACTCAAAGGATCGAGTATGATGCATCGCCATCAGATATTGATCCTGGGTCAGCTTGTGATCTTTATAATCCTTGCTTTTCTTGAATTCCTCATAGCTTTTCTGCAAGGTTACCTTATAGGGACTTTCAACCTTGTAAAGTTCATCAATCCCTATCTCATCTGGTGTCACTTGCATGGTCCCTATTGGATTACCATACTCATCTTTGAGAACATCCGTCCGCTTATAGCCAACTTTGTTGGTCGTTTTGTACTGTTGAATGCTTAGGGCTTCTAGCTTAGCCCCCACCTTGTCCATAGCCTCATAGAAGGGTTGGTCGATTTTATTCTTGATATAGGTAGGAACATTTTCAGCATAGCGTTCTAGGGTGGAGAGTTTGGATTGCAGCGTTTGGGCGGTACTAGTTTCGTCATGGTAGGTATAAGAGACAACACCATCCGTGTCCCTTTCCTTGATCATTTGCTGGACTTTCTCTGAAATCTTGACCAAGTCTTCCACTCGTTTAGCAAATCCGGTAGAAGCTGTTCCAGTGCTATAGGGACCTGCTTGGGCATTAGTGTAATTCCCATAACCACTACTAGAGACTGTGACATTCTCAGTAAGTCCCGTTATAGCTTGTTTCATACTCTTCCAAGTTGACGAATGAAGTTCTACATCTTTTGTCATTCCTCGCCTCCTCCTAACATGCCGAGACTATCTAGGTTTTCCACCAATTTAGGATTAGATGAAAGACCATTGAGGAAATCATCTCTCAACTTAGCGTCTTGTTCAAGCCATTGCCCCATCATATTTAAGATTTCACCATTTGCACGCCGATATAGGTCTCCAACTTCATTCACTTTGTTGAGCATATCCGCATAGTGATCCATAGCTTTGAAGCTTCCCCACCTTCATAATATTTCGTTTCAGACAAGCTCTTTAATTTTGGAGCCAAGTTGTTCTGAAAAGAAACTTCAACTGTTGTGATATAACACATAATTGCTTGCATTTCGTCAGGATTCATGACGATTTCTTTAGAACCGCCAGCACCGTGACAAAATCTAGACATTAATTCAATTCTTCAATAGAACTTCCGCTTTATCTGAATTTAGAAAGTCTTTCAATATATTCAAAGTCCGTTCGACTGATTTTTCATCACGTCCATACACTCTTCTTATACTCTTATCATCAATAACCTTGGATAAAAAAGTGATTGAAAATCTCTGTTCATCAGTTCGAGTGAACCAAATGTTAAATAAGCCACCCTCTCCGGCTTCCAATTGCGTATTTTTACCGGTTGATGAAATACCTATTGTCATATGATAACCATTATACATGAACGGAAAATTAAAATTTTCATCGTTTCCCTCATTAATCGTAATTGTATCAAGATCAATCGAAAAAATTTTCTCTAAAGCTTGTTTGACATTTTGATAACCCAAACTATCTCTTGTAGGCAAGTATACTTCGCTCATTTATAAGCCCTCCACATATTTCCGAAATTCTCAAACTTATATCCATTTTCTCTTAGAATATTCATTTCGTTCATAAATGATTCCCCTTTACCAGTCGTATGAAATACAAAATCTGCAGTTTCTGGATTGGAACTCAATATAAATTCTTTCCTTCCTGAATCTGTTTTAGCAAGAATTCATCATTTACTTTATAAGCCAAGTCTGGATCCACTTTCCACATTGCGTTCCAGCCATTACTTCCAGCATCAAAGTAAGTCCAGCCATTAGCATGAGCCACTTGCTCATAAGAAGTGACACTATTAGGCTGAAAATAACCAAGTAAGGCAGTCTTTGATTCTGTATTGTGTGTTGTTAAATCAGTTAATTTAGCAACATCAATTTCTGTATAATTTTTTTCATAGTTTCCACATAACTAACAATATCTATCTCATTAAATCTGTCAATAGTAGAAAGAGGTTTTTCAAAAAACTTAACTGTATTTTCTGAAAGTTCCTCTACACTACCGTCTAAATTCTTCGCAAAGGCACTGAGATTATCTGCTAGATGCGTTAGCTGCCCTCCGCCACTTGATAGGACACCATCTGCTAGTTTAGGATCTAGACCAATATTCATACGGAAATTCTGAGCAGCTTCACTGATTACATTATCCGCATGGCATAAACTGTCACTCAAAGCTTCTGCTGAATTTGATAAAATCTTACTCGGTCGAAGATTGTCAAGCTGTTTCCCATAGGTTTTCAGCTGGGAAATCATATTATCTGTCAACCCCTTGGTGCTCTTCAGAATCCCATTGGCTAGACGGGCATTCTCATCAAAAAGAGCAGGCTCATAGCCTGCAACGTCTGATGGTCCGAGCCTACTTCCTAAGAATTTTATTATAATACGTAATAGACAAAGCAAGGACTCTATCTCTTATATTCTTTAATACAGGGAATGATTACTTATCATCTGCATCAGAAACTTCATGAGCTTTTTTTCAACAATTCTTCAAATTCTTTCTCGGAGAAATAGTGTCTCTTTCTATCTGTATCAATAAGAAGAAATTCTGGATTATCTCTTAAAAATTGTATGTTAGCATCTTCTTGACTAATTTTTGATTTCCAAAATCCGAAATTAGAATAATTAATTAATTCTTCACCATCATGTTCTCCTGCTAAATAGCTATCTACTGCTTCTTTAGGGATTTCTTTAACAACCTCTGGCATGGTGATATTGAAAGTTGGATACTTTAAAATATACTTGCCATTGACTTCATAAATTTCTAACATATCACCTTTTTTTGTTGGTATTTCTTTCATTATTATTCACTCCACAATTCTTTAATGTTCAATTTATCTTTAGGAACTCTGTCAATCACAGATTCTGGAACACCTCCTGGATAGGTCTTACCACCCGGACGCCATTGAACATTCTCTCTTGCTCCGCCCTCATTGCCACTTGGAATCCTCAGATTTTCAACTTCCTTAGGTTCGATCATAATTGGATTATTTCCAAGACTACCTTTATCAAGTCCCAAAAGTTTTTCAAGTACATGGGGATCACCATCAGCTTCCTTGACCATGGCTTCAGCTACATCTTTTGGAAAGACAAATGCACCATCCGGTCGACCAAAATAACCTTCTTTTTGAATCCAATAATCATTTTTAGCAAAAGCTGCCACCCCTTCGTCAAATAAGGCATTATGTTCTTTAATATAATTAGAACTCAAATATTCCTCCGGATCTGGTCGTCTAATTGTTCCACTTGGTTTAATATTGACTATCTTTTCTGATTGTAGTTCAGATAATCCTGAATCCGGAAAACTTTTCTGCAAATTATGCCACTCTGAGGAGAATCGGTTGGCTTCTACAACATCATCCACACTGCCATCTAGATTCTTCGCAAATGCACTGATATTATCTGCTATATGTGTTAGCTTGCCTCCTTCAAATGGAATGGAGCCTGTCGCTGGTTGTAATTGTTTTAGGGGATTTAAACTAAATCTCTGAGCCGCTTCACTAAGAACATTATCCGCATGGCGTAAACCATCGCTTAAAGCGTCTGCCGAATTCGATAGAATCTTACTTGGGCGAAGATTATCAAGCTGTTTACCATAGGTTTTCAGCTGGGAAATCATATTATCTGTCAACCCCTTGGTGCTCTTCAGAATCCCTTTAAGGTTATCAAGGTTCTTAACTCCTTGCTCCACTCCTTCTTTTATAGTTGTTTTGAGGCTGGTCTTAATAGCAGTGAGTCCTGCGGTCTTTCCTGTTTTGGCCAAGCTACTTAGATATTTACCGGCTGGGATTAAGTCAAACAAGGCAAAGGCTCCTCGCATGCCTCTTTCGGTATTGTCCAACTCGCGACCTGTCCCCCAGTCCTTACCAGAAGCTGCTGAATACATATCCGCACTAGCTACAACGACACTCGCAACTGCTCCAGCTGGAGGACAGAAAATAGTCAAGACAACCACTCCTACTCCAAGAGCGATATCTCGCCACATCTCTATATTGGCTTTCTCGTCATCAATCGAGACATACTCAAAGGATCGAGTATGATGCATCGCCATCAGATATTGATCCTGGGTCAGCTTGTGATCTTTGTAATCCTTACTTTTCTTGAATTCCTCATAGCTTTTCTGCAATGTTGCCTTATAGGGGCTGTCAACCTTGTAGAGTTCATCAATCCCTATCTCATCTGGTGTCACTTGCATGGTCCCTACTTTATTACCGTAAGCATCTTTGATGACATCCGTCCTCTTATAGCCAACCTTGTTTGTTGTTTTGTACTGTTGAATGCTTAGGGCTTCTAGCTTAGCCCCCACCTTGTCCATAGCCTCATAGAAGGGTTGGTCGATTTTATTCTTGATATAGTTGTTTACATTCTCAGCATAGCGTTCTAGGGTGGAGAGTTTGGATTGCAGCGTTTGGGCGGTACTAGTTTCGTCATGGTAGGTATAAGAGACAACACCATCCGTGTCCCTTTCCTTGATCATTTGCTGGACTTTCTCTGAAATCTTGACCAAGTCTTCCACTCGTTTAGCAAATCCGGTTGAAGCTGTTCCAGTGCTATAGGGACCTGCTTGGGCATTGGTGTAATTCCCATAACCACTACTAGAGACTGTGACGTTTTCAGTAAGTCCCGTTATAGCTTGTTTCATACTCTTCCAAGTCGACGGATGAAGTTCTACATCTTTTGTCATTCCTCGCCTCCTCCTAACATGCCGAGACTATCTAGGTTTTCCACCAATTTAGGATTGGATGAAAGACCATTGAGGAAATCATCTCTCAACTTAGCGTCTTGCTCAAGCCATTGCCCCATCATATTTAAGATTTCACCATTTGCACGCCGATATAGGTCACCAACTTCATTCACTTTATTGAGCATATCAGAATAGTGGTCCATGGCTTTTGAAGCTTCCCCACCTTCATAATATTTCGTTTCAGACAAGCTCTTTAATTTTGGAGCCAAGTTGTTCTGAAAAGAAACTTCAACTGTTGTGATATAACGCATAATTGCTTGCATTTCATCCGGATTCATGACGATTTCTTTAGAACCGCCACCATACATCGTAGCCACATCAATCAAGACCATTTTCAAAATCCTCCTCCCTAAATGGAATTTTCAGCCAAGTATACAGTCTTTCAAGAAAATAATACTGACTGAATCTATATAGTTCTTCTTTCTTCACATCAAATCCGAGTAGTTCTCCATTGCACTCTACAAAGAGAAAAGAAGCTAATAGTAATTCCGCGTGTTTGGTTTGACTCATCTGCTCTAAAGGAAAATATTGTACCATTAGTGCTTGTTCGGATGCTAAAGCAGCCTCTATAGCGGAATTCATATTCTTTTCCTCAGTTAGAAAAGACTTTTCGTCTTCCATAGGATTCCTTGTTACTAGGGCAAGTTTTTCCTGAAGTAAAATTAAACGACTCATGGGACTTATCTTGGCAAGTTGATATCCTTGTCCAGTATCTACTATAAGTATGGAGAAATTACTGTCACGGCATTGCATAAAATAAAAATTATTCACAATCACCAATGTTGTGCCAATACAATATTCTCGTAGAGTTTCAACTATGACAAAACCTGATTCTGTTAAAGAACCATCCTCCTTAACTAATCCCTTTTTTTCAAGAGCTTCTTTGGCCATCGTCCACACCATCTCAGAAACTGTTACAATCTCATCTAGAGTGGGTAAGCCAGGCATCAATTCTCCGTCAAAGGCACCAATTAGATAATGGAGTTCGTGAATAGAAAATGTTTCTTTGTTAGACATACTTACAACCCCTTTATGGACGCAACTTCCGATGAACTGTTATAGTTATCAATTGATTTTTTCAAACTTGTTACTGCTTTTTCGTGTTCCTCCATAATAGATCTCAAATCTTTATGGTATTTATGGACAATGTCTAAATAAGATTCAAAAGCCACCTTAGTTTTGCCAGACCATTTAGCAGACTGAAGATATGTTTTTAATTGAGTGACTGTCTGGTATGAACTTGTCAATTCTTGATTAATTTCTTTTGATAATTGGATGGCTGTTTCTAAATCTTTATATTTTATTTTTAAATCTGCCATAGAACTCATCTCCAACTTTTATTTCTATTTTTACGTTCTTCAGCCTGACGTCTCGCTTCAGCTTCTCTCTCTTTGCGCTCTTGTTCTGCTAAGCGATCATAGTATTTATATCGTTCATAGGTGCATCAACTGCGCTCGATAAATTCTTTGCATCACTAGATTGATTGGTTCGTACAGTATCAACTTTCCCTTTTACACGACCTTCGCTATCACTAAAGACATCCTCTGGAATATAACTGGTACTCATAGAAGGTCGAGAATTATTATAGCTATCGACTTTCCCTTCCATCGTTTTTAATTTAGCCTTAAAAGTTTTTAATTGACTGTTCAAATCATTATATAGGGTTCTATATTGTTCCCTTTTCTTTTCTGTCGGTGTACCAAACCATGCATCCCAAAAAGACATGACAAATAGCCTCCTCTTAAAAGTTTATTAATCAAAATATACAAAAATAATACTACTATTCTATTAAATCCAAGGGGATAATATTAATCCCAAAAACAGAATTATAACTATAAAAAAATATACTTACTTTATTGTATCATAATTCTTAGCTAATTAAAATCAAACAAAAAGGATTTAGTCTTATAAAACACTTAACTAAATCCTTCTCTTAAATCACCCTATTCTTCGACCATTGGTTTACAGAATGCACAATTCATTGTTTTACTCTTAATCTACGATTGTATAATCTTCGCTTTGTAGTAATTCCAATACTTTTTACAAATTGCATTGACAGTAATCCCTCAATCTTAGAGTCATGGGTTTTGAAATTTTCGTCGATTTCTTGAATTTCTAAATTAGTTTTCTTTTCAGCAATTTTCTCAGAAATGGGGGAATGAAAACTATATTCTCCAATTTCGTAATATAAGAAATATAGATATTTTTGTTCCTAGATGATAATCAAAAAAACTCGACCTCCATATCTTTATCGTAATCATAGTAACTATTTTTCCAAAAAAATATCATTAGTTTTTCTTTTCAACAATTTCTCATAGTTTTTCATAACTATATACTCTTTTTTCTCTTCGCCAATGAATTGTTTGTGGAACAGAGTCGGGGTAAATACTTTCAAAAAAATTCTTCTTTTAGTTGATAGTATTTCCCCATTTCCTCTTCCGCTTTTTCAATATTACTCTCCAAAATGCTGATGGAACCTTCCATTTTTTTGTATTCTTTAATTTTATCACGATAATTTTTTTAGCTCGTTTTTCACAGAATATATACATTCTGCAATAATTTCATTGGTAATTTTTTTCTCATTAATCAATTCATTATATAGCTTTTGGAGTTTTCATTTCATAATCTCTTTTCGAACTATCTCTAACTATCAGATATTTTTAAAAACTAATTCACATGTTTTATTGTAACGTCTAGTTATCTTTTTCAAAAACTAGATGTTTCAATTTTTAATAATAATCTCTTAATTTACCTGTTTTGTACTGTTCAACCAATTCCCAGAGATTATGAGTGAGTTAAATCTGGTACAAACGTATACCATTTATTAGCTACGAACAACTCAACTAACATATCAATTGCATATTTGAAATTTAAAATCTCATCCATTTCTGTAATACTATAATACAGTTTATCATGGCAACAGTGATAAATAATCAGATTCAACCTATCATCAATGAAATCAAACTCTAGTTCTTCTCCTTCACGAGATAAAGTTAGATAAAAATTATATTCATCACGACAAAAAATTAACAGTAACATCAAAAATCTGCACCTGTTTCAATTTCGATATTTACAGTCTCTAAAATTTTTTTACATAGATACTCTTTATAAATGTTCATATTTTTTTCTCCTTTTTGTTGTTTATTAAGTTTTAAAAATAGATTGAAAGATACCAATGTCTGGGGGGCCAAGTTCATATACTAGGCCTGTAATAAAAACATATGCTCATACATATGTAACCTCCTTTTATTTTTTTATCTTTACTTATAGTTTGCCTACAAATTTCAAATTATAAAAAAATAAAAAAATTAAAAAAAGCTGATAAAGGTATTGTTTACTTCTAAATTTTTTTGTAGTTTTTCCTCTTTCTCTCATCTTTCATTTTTGCGATTCTGATTTTTCTGTGTGTTTAGCGTTGACAGGAACGTATGTGTAAGTCACGCTAAACACACAGTACTCATGTAAAAGTGAATAACGTAAAAATAATCTTATCCTGATTTTTTTGTTTTTGTTTTTTTGTGGCATAATATTATTAGATAATAATTGATTGAGTAGAGACGTAACTAATATAGCTACGTTTTTTTATGTTTGAAAGGAGGTAGCTATCGTGGAAACAGTAGGTTTAATCTGGGTTAGGAAAGAACCAGTTTTGTATTTCATTTACTAATAAAAAAATAAATGTATAGATAATAAAAAGAAATGTCAATAGCATTTTTTAAAAAATTTTTGATCGTAACAAAGTAAAGAATAAAAGTAAAAACGAAAGTAAATAACAGGAACCAATTTTTGTATTTCATTTACCAATAAAAATAAATGTATAGATAATAAAAAGTAATGTCAACAGCAGTTTAAAAAAATTTTTTGATCATAACAAAGTAAAAATCAAAGTATAAAAACTAAAAGTAAATAACAAAAGTCTAAAAAAATCAAATACAAAAACTAGCTTAGCTCAGTCGCTAAATTCAGAGCATTTAAACCTGAAAAAGACTAACAAGAAAAAACAACAGATTTTTATCTGAAAGATGGAACTCTACATCTTATTTGAATTGAGTCAACTTGTCATGTTGTAAAATGACTTGGTTATCTTCTTAGCCATCAATTAAGAAGCGCCCTCAGCAAAGGGAAGATACTAGACCAGTGAATATAAGCTTTAGGTCACTGCACTACTTCAACTTGAATAAAAAAGACCTTAAGATTTTTCTTAAGATCTTCTTTAAAAGTAGACAATATACATATAGAAAGGAAAGAACTATGGCAAAGAAGAGACGTAGTCGTGCTGATCGACGAGAAGCTAAAGAGAAAGCTAAGAAACAACAGATGGATTCTCTAACAACTTTTGAGGGTCGGAAACAATTCGTCCAATCAAAAGGACTAACTAATCTAGTCACGCGCTTTAAAAAAGGAAAGGGTATCAAGCGAAATGAATCCAAAAAAACGGGAGAGGACATTCATTTAATCCATACCGATCGAACTCTTCATAACTACGCTGGTTCCTGGAGCAGATTCGCTTCCTTTGTTGCCTCAATAACTACTGCCGAAGATTTAGAAGCTCTTGAAAAATCTAACGATATTGAGGGATGGATTGACTTAGTAAATCAATACTTAGAACATTGTAAGAAATTAGGACTTTCTGCTCCAACCCAGTCAACCTATAAAGCAGCATTAGCCAAAGTTTTAGGTGTATCTTCCACTACTTTTATTGCAACGGATATTCGATATCGAGCCAACAAAAAGAATAATCGTTTAAAATCTAATGACGACAGAATGTCTGAAGAAACGAATAATCGCTGGTTTTCAATCGTCTCTGCTACTGGACTACGAAAAAATGAATTAAAGGCTATTACAGGTGATTCTCTACACCAACGTGAAGATGGTCGATACTATCTTAAAATCATTGGTAAAAAGCATAAATCAAAAGGAGCACGAGACCGATGGGTTCCGATTATTACACGAGACAAAGAAGAATTAGAGAGGCTTGTTGAAGAATTTAAACTAGCTGGTAAAAAGCGTGTGTTTCAAGTGCCATCTGCTTTAAAACCCCATAAATATCGTGCTGAATACGCAAAGCGTCTTTATCTTCTTGTCGCGCGAGATCACAAAGATATCAAAGATAAAAAAGAAAAAATTTATCTACGAGGCGAATTAAAAGGTGTTGTCCTTGATCGAAAGGCTTGTTTAATTGTATCACGCGCTCTCGGACACAATCGACCAGAAGAGTTTCAAAAGTCCTATGCATATAAGTTAATCGCACAAGCAAACTAAGTAACTTTTTTAAACATTATTATATTTTTATCGTAAAAAAATAGTTCTAAAAACTTCTACAATTGATAAAAATAACTGTAGAAATTATAGAACTTTTTATTTCAAACAAAATGGTTCATATAAACATAATACAATACTTTAAGAAATCTCTTATATAATACCTATTTAAAGGAAAAAAATTTAAGTATTTTTATTCTTTTTTAGAAATGTGATAATAGCAACTACAGATAGCAAAACGATTGAAATTATAGAAATAATGATTTTTAATTTCGTTGGATAGTTTTTGTTACTATAATCATGTTCTTCAGTTTTATCAATTTCCTCTATATCTGCCTTACTCTCTTTTGGTTCCGTTTCTTTATTTGTTATATTTTCTGTAGTTTCTAGTACTGTAGTAATAGTATTTTCTTTGTTGGAACCGAACATACCAGTCTGAGTGCCTATAGCTTCCTGGTAAAACTTATCCAGTTCATCATTAGTATAATTCCCCTTTAAATAGCTTCCGTCTTTTCTCTGAAAATCAATTAGACCATAGTAAGTAGATATAAATTTTTTTATCTCCCTCTATAACAACAAAACAAGGTTTCTCATGTACTGAAGGATTCTTTATAACTTTTTTAACCATATATGTTGCCTTAAGTTGTGTTATTGATCTAGCAACCAAGCCTTCACCGTATACTCTCATTTTATATTCGCCTAGTGGAACATTAGTCTCTTGAACCCAATTATTATCTTTATTGATTTTTAGAGTCTTTACAACTTCTTCAGTATCTGGTTTTACTAAAAGTACCGTAATCTCTTGAGTATAATTTTCTTGAACAATTGCTTGCACTACCACAGGGCCAGTTTCGTCCGCGTATACATTAGAAATATTGATAGCAAAGAATATGCTCAAAAAGGTTATGAACATCTTCAAAAAAATTTTCATTCTGTTAATCTTTCTCTTTATTCGAAATTTCTCAATTGTTCTATAGAAATATCAATTTTATGTATTTCTTCAATTAGTTCTGCAAAAGGATCATCCAACCTAGTTTCTCTACTATTGTAATATGCATTGCCTAATGCCAGGAGAAGTTTTTCACGTTTCTTATTCTCTGTATAAATCTGTGTATTTGCTTGTAACGATTTAGTTAATTCCTTGGTCTTTCCCAGCTTTAGAACTAACTGTAAAGAACTTTTCTGAAACATCAGATATAAAAGAATTCATAGTGCTAGAATTATTAACTCTAGAACCACAAGAAACACAGTATTCGCTCGTTCTGAAATTCGGTTTACCACATTTGACACAAAAAATCTTATCTTCTTCTATTACTTTTTTATGTTCTTGCACATATTCCTCGTTAACAGTGATATTTTCAGAATCAGTTTTCTCTAAATCTTTTTTATCCAGATAAGTTTCGGATAACTTTATCTCACTATCTAGTTCTTCCACTGATATGGAAGAAGCTTTGACATTATTATCCTCTATATCTTTACTATTTCCTACATTAAACTCATTATTCTTCTTTGCTTCAATAAACTCTGCTGGACTTGGTTTTCTATTGTATTTCTCTTCAAACTGAGATAGCCATTCTTCTTTATTCATAACCTCACACCCCTGTATATCTTACATTATAATTCTCTTGCAGAATACTAATTCGCTTATCTTTATTAGGATAACCTAAAGAACATATACGTTTAGCTATTGAATCATCAATCTCTGATAAAGTATCTAAATATGAGACAATGAGCTTCACCAAGGCCTATAGAAGCCATATATTGATCAGAAAAGAAGTACATCGCGTTTTACAATTGATTTCACAAACATGTAAAAGAAACTTGTTAAAGCCATTATTAATAGTAAAGAACCATAAAATAGAATAGCTCCCTCTTTTGCTTCCGAGCTTCCTGTCCAAAATGAGTTTCTGCTGTCTCCATAATTTTTTCTAAAACCTCCGAATAGTGTTGTTATTACTAAAATTAAGAAAACAAAAATTAAAAAAATATTTGAGCCCACTACCACAGGTAATAGATTTGGAGCCATATTATGGATTCGATGAAGCTCAAACATGATTTTGGGTTCTAAAAAATATGGATTTTCCATTAAGCTATCAGTAACGATGATTTTGTTCATACCTATAGCATAAGCTCCTGGAACCTCATTATGAATGATACGAATTTCAATATCTTCTGGTAAGTTTAATCCCATCTGTCTCGCTTTTTTAATAATCTCGTTTATAGGTTGTTCAACTATTTCTTTATAGTCTGCTCGTTCTATTTTTTTTGCTCCGACTATCCAACAAATTAATGATTGACCAGTGTTTGATAAGAGAAATACCGAAAACAATACTGCTACTAGTCCAAGTATTCCAGTACTTGCGATTGTTTCAATAAATACTATTATAACGAAATAAGTTAGAATACCCCATCTTTGAGTATCAAAACAATATTTTATATATCTAAATAAACTATTATTTTTAAGTGTAGAGTAAAAAAACATTGTCATTTGTCTGTTTTAAAACTTTTTCACAATTCGCGCATCGTATATCATTAACAGAATTCCTTGTTCCACATGAACTACAAAAAACAGAGTCACTACTGAACCCTTGCTCACCTTGTGCATCTTCAGCTTTTTGCAATATATCTTCATTATTTCTTGTTTGAGAGTCAAATTGTGTAGATTCAAAAGAATCATTTGCTTTTTCTGACTCTGTAATTTCTCCTGCCCGAATTCCAGCTTGAATCTCTTCTTCTGTTGGTACACGGCCATTAATTTCTGTAAATATTTCAATCCATTGCTCTTTATCCATCGTATACTCCCTATTTTTATTATTAAATTAAAAAGGCTGAAGTTTAAATACTATTTAATATTTATCTCCAGCCTTATTATCTGTTTATATTTTACTACTACATTTATTCACTTTTTCTACGTAATTTTGTTGTAAACAATCCCATAATCATGGTTCCTAAGCCAATCAAGAATAAACTATTCTCTGAACCTGTATTTGGTAAAGTCGTATTGACACCATATTTAGGTTTGTTTCCAACATAGATATAAGCTGGATTACTTAGAGCAGTTCTAAGTTTATCTGTTACCAGTTTATGTTCTATATTTGATACCTTAGAATCATGTCTATGGTTCAATGATTCTTGAGGTTATTATATGCCTTCTGATAAGCAAGTAGAACAGCCTCATACTGAGCTTTGGCATCCAATTGGTTTTGGAGAAGAGTGTTAAGTTTAGCTTGTTCTGCTTCAAGTGTTTGAAGAGCTAGACGGTGAGCCTCAAGAGCTTTTCCGTACTCTTCTTTTGCGACTTCGTAATTTTCAGAAGCGTGGACGAGGCTATCAAGGAGAATTTCCATCTCTTTGATGCTGTCTTCGATTTTAGCAATCTCTGCACGAACAGCTTCTTCTTGAGCTTTCAAGTCGTCTAGTTGAGCTTGAATAGTTGCTAGAACTTTTTCCTCTTCGGCTTGTTTTGCTTTGAGTGCTTCAAGAGCGTTTTCTTCTTGTGCAAGTTCAGCTTGCGCATTGTCCAAAGCTTCTTGTTTAGTCTTCACATCAGCAGTTAGGTTCTCAACAGCTACTTTAGCATCTGCCAAGCGTTTTTCTGCAAGTTTTTCAGCTTCAAGAGCCTCATCATAAGCTTTTTGAGCATCAGGAGTTAAGTCCTTAGTTGCTTCTAGTGTCGCAATCACTTTACGAGTAGCTGTAAGCTCCTCATCAGCTTTCTTGTAAGTAGCTTGTGCCACTTCCAATTCAGCTTGTGTAGTTTTCGCAAGAGTTTCAGCATCTCCCAAAGCTTTAACGGCATCTGCCAAAGCTTGGCGTTTCACTTGAATGTCAGCATTTAGGTTGTTGACGGCAGTTTCCGCATTTTTCAAGCGAGTTTGAGCAGCTTTGTACTCTACTGTTGCATGGTCAAATTTTGCTTGTGCATCAGGTGTCAAGTCCTTAATAGCAAGGAGTGAAGCAAGAGTATTTTGGATGTTTGAAAGCGTACTTGTTGATTTAGCGTGTGCTTTTTCTGCGTTAGCTTTCTTCGTTTGAGCAGTCGTGTTAGCTTTTTCAGCATCTTTCAAAGCTTTAACGGCATCTGCCAAAGCTTGGCGTTTCACTGCAAGGTCAGCGTTTAGGTTCTTAACGGCAGTTTCCGCATTTTCCAAACGAGTCTTGGCTGTGTTGTAAGCTAGTTCTGCTTGGTCAAATGTAGCTTGAGCATCAGGAGTCAACTCTTTAATCGCATTTGCTTTATAAAGAGCATCTTTTGCGGCATCAAGTGCTTTAGAAGCATTGTTCTTAACAGAAGTTGCTTCTTTGAGAGTCGCTTGTGCATCCTTGTTAGTTTGTTCAGCTTGGCGCAATTCTGACTTAGCTGTGTCGAGAGCTTCGCTGTTTGTCTTAATTTCATTGTTAAGGTCAGTCAAGGCTTTCTCAGCTCTTGCAAGTCGTTTTTCAGCGGTTTGATGTTCTGCTTGTGCAGTATTGAACTTAGCTTGTGCATCAGGGGTTAAGTCTTTAATCGCTTTTGTACGTTTAATAGCATCTTTAATGCTGTTAAGTTTATTAACTGCATTGTTATGTTCAGTCGTTGCTTTTTCAAGACTTTCTTGTGCAACCTTGTTTGCGATGGTTGCTTTAGACAAGGCTTTTTCTGCTTCTTTGTAAGTAGCACGTTTGTTGTTAATCTCTTTTGTAAGATTTGCATAAGCAGTTTTTGCGTTTGTATTACGCAATTCAGCTTGGCTTAATTCTGACTTAGCAGTATTAAGAACACGCTCTGCATTAGGTGTCAAATCTTGTGTGTTCAACAAAGTGTTGAGACGATTTGTGGTTGTTTCAAGTTCAGATTTTGCAGTTTCATCTGCACGTTTAGCAGCAACTAAGCGATTTTGAGCATTGTTGTGAGTCGCAATGGCAGAAACTTTAGTCTTCTTAGCTTGTACCAAGTCTTGTTCCATCTTGCTGGTGTCAAATGGAGTTGGGAGTGGTTTGGCGATGCCATTATCAAAGTATTCATCCACATAAGTTTCTGTGCGTTCTCCAGTTTGTGGGTTGCGTGAGATAATAGTACGAGCATTTGTTCCTGCAAAGCGAACGAAGTGCATACGCCCAACATTATTTGCAGTATAACTGATGTTGCCTCCAACCGCATTTGGAGTACCTGGTTTGACGCGTCCCACCATTCCTTTCATGTGACCGAAATTCGCATGGATGTCATTGGTCATAAAGGCAATAACTGAGTCATAAACTTCACGATAAAGTTGAGACATGGTAGCTTTATGAGTTTTCTCAGTGTCAATGGCTTTTTCTAAAGGTGAAGTGCTACTTAATGTATTTGTGTAGTTCATAACTTCGCCATTGAAACGAACCCCATCTACTCCGTGATTATTGAGCGCTGTGTCACTATGCCCACTGTTATACGGCTTGTTTTCTTTTGCGTAATTTTGGGCAATTTTTTTAATTCCTTGAATAGACTCTTTTGTAACCACAAAATTATGTGTTCCCCAAACTTGGTCTTGGAGGTTATTTGCCAAAAGAACGTAGTAATGACTCAAAGCTTTAATTTGTTCGTCAGTTGGGTTATCAAGATTTACAACTGTGTCATCAATTGGCAAAACGATATTTTTATTCGCCCAACCTTTAAAGACAGTTGTTTGTAAGCTATCAGACCATTCGAATTGACGAGTGCCAAAATCATACTTGCCACCCTTGTACCATGCTTGAATAGCGTTGTTCAAAGCGTGTTTATTTGCTTCACTAGCATCATTCAAGTAAGTCTTATAAGCTGCAATGACATTTTGTGGCAATTGAGGAATAGTCAAGTTCTTGATGGCAGAGATTTGTTTTTCAAGCGTATCAACAGCTTTTTCTGCTTCTTTCTTCGCATTTTCAGCGTTTTCAGCGGCAGTTGTTGCATCAGACAATTCTTGAGCAGTTTTACGCTTAGTATCTTCTTGTTGACCTTTAAGAGTTCGCAACTCTTGGATGTCAGAGCGTTTTTGAGCATCTGTTCTTTTCGCATCTTCTAACTTGCGTTCAGCATCCTCTTTTTTAGATTGCTTAGTTGCTAAGTCAGCTTTAGCATTGTCACGCTCTTTTGTAACACCTGGCAAACGGTTTTCAGATGAAGTAAGGCTATCTTTTGCCTCTTCCTCATCTGCGGTAGCTTTTTGAAGTTTAGTTGAAGCGAGGTTTGCGCCACCTTGAGCTTTAGTCAAAGCAGTTGCAGTCTTAGACTCTTCACTTTCAGCTTGAGTTTTCGCTTCATCCAACAAACGAAGTTGTTCAGCTTTTTCAGCATCTTTGCCTTTTGCATGTTCCAAGTTCGCAGTAGCGTTTGTAAGAGTATTTTCTTTGGTTGCTAAGTCAGACTTGGCATCGTTACGTTCTTTTGTAACTCCAGCCACTTTTCCTTTGGAAGCATTTAGAGTTTCCTGAGCTGTCTTTTCAGCTTTTTTCTTATTCTTCAAGTCATCAGAAGCTTGGTTTGCGGCAGTTTGAGCATCAAGCAAATCGCCTTCTGCTTGTTCAAAGGTAGCATTAGCTTGGTTCAAAGCAGTTGTTGCCCCAGCAATTTTTTCTGCACGTTTAGCATCTGCACCTTTAGCATTTTCCAAGTTTGTAGTAGCATCTTCAAGTGTTGACTTTTTAGTTGCTAAGTCAGACTCAGCATCATCACGCTCATCAAAGATGGCTTTTGTGCCAGTTCCGTCAAGAACAGCTTGGGCGTTGTCCTTGTTTTGTTGGGCAACATCAAGTTTAGAAGAAGTTTCGTTTGCTTCATCAGTTGCATCTTGAAGTGTTTTAGCAGTAGAAGCACTTGTACGTTCGGCATCTAATTTTGCTTTTTCTAACCCAGCAATATCCTCTGCCTTTTTAGCATCAGTCTTTTTAGCATCATCTAAAGTTTTAGTAGCATCTTGAAGAGTCGCTTCTTTAGTAGCTAAATCAGATTGTGCATTTTTACGCTCATCTAGGATAGCGGTTGTGCCAGTTCCGTCAAGAACAGCTTGAGCATTGTCCTTGTTTTGTTGAGCAACATTACGTTTAGATGTAGCTTCGTTGTTAGCTTTACTTGCATTTGAAAGAACATCAGTCGCTTGGTTAAAAGTGTTCTTTTGCCCTGCTTCAAGCTCTTTTGCATCATTTAGTTTACGAGCTTTTGTGGCATCTGCATCTTGTGCTTGTCCAAGAGCCTTCTTAGCACCTTTCACAATAGCTTGTTTAGCTTCTAAGTCTTTCTTGGCATCCTTTTCTTCTTTGATAACCTTGTCAGCACCAGTTCCATTCAAAACATTTTGAGCGTTCTGAACTTTCTTTTCTGCACCAGCAACCTTTTCAACTTGTTTGCCAGTCGCTTCCGTAGCATCTTTAACAACAGTTTCTTGTGCATTTTTCTTTTTTTGCACTTGATTTCGTTGTTCTTTCAAAGAATCAATTTTTTCTGTGTGCGTAGTCACTTCTTTCTTAGAAGCGTCAATCGCATTTTTTGTTCCTTCGATTGCTTCAGGAGTTGCAGCCTTTTTCTTTTGTTCAGCTTGTTCAAGCGCTTGTTTAGCACTAGCCTCTGCCTCACCAGTTGTAGTTTCATGCTTCTTAGCATCTTCAACAACAGGAGTTTGGGCTTCAACAGCTTGGTCAGCTTGGACTTTAATTTCTTTTGCTTGTCCAACAACTTCTTTAGTTGGTGTTTTGGTCATAAGAGCAGTTCCATTTGAAACTTCAACACCCTCAACTTGAGTGATGGCTGTGGTAGGTGAAGTTTGTACGTGTTTTTCTTCAGCTACTGTATTACCTGTCGATTTCACATCAACTTGTTCATCTGCTTTTGCAGAAAGCGTTGAGAAACTTGTTAATGCAACTCCTGCCGCTAAAGCAAGAGTTATTTTTTTATTCTTTTTGCTTTTTCTTGATTTCATTTTTACCCACATAAACTTGAAATATTCCACTTCAAATTTAAGTCCTTTACATAATATTACAATCGCTCTCATTATACCATTTTTATTAACTATTGTAAATGTAACAACGCTATTCTAATACTATTGTTTATATAAAAATCAGCAAAAATATATACAATTATTAAAAGGAGAATTTTAGAATGAAGATTGGAGAATTAGTCAGAGAATATCGACTAAGTAGAAGCTAACTCAGCAAGAGCTTGCTGAAAAAGCGACCTTAGCTTACCTTTTATTAATCTAATTGAAAACAATAGAAGAAACTTGTCTGTCGATGCTCTACTAAAAATTTTATTTGCGATGGAAATAGATCCTTCTGATTTTTAGACCACTTTCCGATACATCAGATGATAATCTTCAACTTTTAATTGAAAAATTCAACTCAATAAAAATCGTACTGAAATTATTGAACTTTTTCTCAGCATTTTAAGTCTAAATGAAAAAAATATTTTTTTAAAAAAATAAATAAAGTAGATAAAAACTTACTTTTTCCTTCAAAACCTTGTCACATCAATAAAA
>BNJS01001367.1_pt1 | contig 56251 bp, 61 predicted proteins | sample 8540461 | NCBI WGS metagenome assembly BNJS01 (sample SAMD00202454, study PRJDB9452) | human saliva metagenome | isolation source: human saliva | place: Japan
AAAAATATAAATGAACAATTAGTGGAATATAATAATGTACAAATAAGAAAAAAATATGATACTGTATTCGTGGAGGTAAATGCACATGAATACAGTACTATTAACTCAACTAAAAATATTAAAAATGAGCGACATTAAACCAAATTTTTCAGAGCTTGCAAGGTTATATGAAATGGACCGAAGAACTATTAAAAAATACTATGAAGGATATGAAGGAAAACCTAAAAATAGATATAAAACTAGTAAATTAGACAAATATAAAGAATTAATAGGTATCAAACTTGCAATTATAGGGGTCAATGTCAGGTCTGTTTATGAATATTTAATATCTGAAATAGATTCTGACATTGGGACATACTCTAATTTCAATAAGTATGTTAAAAAAGAAGGTTTGAAACCAAGTAAAACTCCCAAAGGGTTCCCACGATATGAAACGTCACCTGGAATACAGGCTCAAGTTGATTGGAAAAGAAGATATATCTATAAAAACAAATTCGGAAAAAAATATTCACGTTTCACGTTTTTTTAGCTACAAGTTAGGTTATTCAAGATATCCAGTCTTCATTTACAAGTCAAGTCGTACAAGAGAAGATGTAATTGACTGCCTTATTGCATCTTTTTAAAAAAATACTGGTGGCGTACCTATGAGATTCTTTTTGACAACATGTCGTCACTTGTAACTTTTTAAAGATGGGCATGCAACAATTAGTCCTAAAATACAGGCTTTCGCCAAGGATTTTTAACTTTAAAAATCAAACGATGTAAGCTATATCATCCTTTCACTAAGGGTAAGGTTGAAGCTGCAAATAAATTCATTGCTTGGATACTACCATATGAAGGCGAGTTTGAAACAGAAAAAGACCTAATTGAAATATTATCTGGTATAAACAAGAAAGTATGCACTAGGATTTGCTATGAAACAGGACTTACACCAGTACTATTACTGCAAAAAGAAGCAGAGTACCTACAACCACTGCCTGATATAAATATCGTGGAATCCTATACAGCAAAAACTCGACGCACGACCGTCACAAAAGATTCCATGATTACCTATTTAGGTTGCAAATACTCTGTTCCACATCAATATATTGGTAAAACAGTTTGCCTATCTGTCACCAAAGATATGTTATACATATATTATAGCACAGATTTGCTAACCATGCACAGTATAAGTAACCGAAGGTTAAATTACAAAGAGGAACATTACAAGCAGCTACTCAAGTATTCTATCAAAAATGAAGATTCTATAGATGAGTTAGCTGAAACTAATTTAAGGCAGATGGATGAATTTCTTTAAGGAGGAAAAAATATGTCATCACATCAAAAATTATTAAATGGACTAGAAGAGATTGGTATAATATGTATTCAAGATCATATTGATACCTATATAGATCTCGTAAACCAAGGGGAAAAATCCTTTGGAGAGGCTCTTGAAGAGCTTGTTGAGATCGAACGTGTCTACCGACAAGCGAAAAGGGACAGTATTAATTTACATATTGCTATTTCCCATTCCTAAAAACCATTGATGATTTTTGACTTCGGATTCCAACCAGGAATCAATAAAAAAGAAGTCTTAGAACTAAATAATCTAGGTTTTTTGGAAAAATATGAAAATATAATATTTGTTGGTTCTAGTGGAGTAGGAAAGACTCATTTAGCTACATCTCTTGGTATTAGCTGTACGAAAGCGAGATACCAAACATACTTTTATATCCTTTGAATCCTTTAATCTCACAACTAAAAAGGCCTTAAATGAGAATAAGCTTGAGTCACGATTAAAGTTTTTATGCCAAATACAAGGTTTTAATTATAGATGAAATTGATATATGCCAATTGATAAAGATGCTGCTAACATGTTTTTTTCAGCTAATCGCTAAAAAGGTATGAAAAATACTACAATTGTGACAACAAATATGCCATTTTCCAAATGGGGTGAGTTCTTTGGTTCGTCGACTCTGGCCAATGCAGTTTTTAGATAGACTTTTTACACCATTCTAAAAATTATATCAATAAAAAGGCCCCTCATATCGTCTTAAAGACAAGAGATCCTTCATTGATGATAAGAGAGTTGATGGATAGTTGAGCCCAAATTGTACATTTTTATTTTCCATTTTTTGTACATTTTAATATTGACATTTACACTAAATGATAAGTAGTTGCACAAAATGTCAATTTCGTCTACTGAATTTGTACAATTGTTTAATACCCTCATTATATTGAACAAAACATCAATATAATGAATTTTTCAGGAAAAAAACCATATTGAAAAATAGAAAAAAAGGCTTACATTAAGAATTTACAAGGCTTATAGCCCTCGTGATATTTTTAGTAAAAAAATTAACAAATAGCTGTTGAAAAATTGCCATAATATATATGTTGTATTTCCCATACTGGGCAACCAGAAAGGGGTGAACAATTATGAATAGTATATTTGTATCATGTTTATGTATTTTATCATAAGCTTTTATATTTTTACATATTCACCGCTTATAATAATTAATCGGTGGAGATGAGGGAAACTAGAAACTACAAATTATATTTTTAATACTTAATTTTCTGATGGCTAATTTTCAATGTTTTGTAGAGTAAAGTGCTGTAAAAAAGTGTGTTTTTTGGACATAACACTATTTTTATTCTCAAAAAGCAAAATAGAGAACTTAAAAAGTAGGATAACGCGATGGATAATAAAGAATATTACCTTTATGTAAAAGGGCAGCATCCATAGCTATAAGTTTGCTATGGATGCTGCCGCATAATTTAATATATTTTGTCGATTTAAATTATCACCAACCTTATTTGACATAGAGTCATATAAATTTGTGACAATCCATTTTTTACTCTCCAAATACTTCTTTTGCATACCTTACTGATTCCATTGCATCTTTACAATACTTATCTGCACCTATCTTTTGTGCATAATCTCTTGTAAGTACTGCTCCACCTACCATTATTTTTACATCTTGATCTGTTGTTTCTCTTATAAGGTCTATTGTTTTTTGCATATTATCAACTGTAGTGGTCATAAGAGCTGATAGCCCTACCAAGGTAATTTTTTCCTTTTTTATAGTATCCACTATAACATCATAGTCTACATCTTTACCTAAATCATACACATCATATCCGTAGTTTTCTAATAAAACTTTTACTATATTCTTTCCTATGTCGTGTACATCGCCTTTTACAGTAGCTAATATTATTTTTTGTTTTTCTTTTGTGTTATCTTCTAATGCTATCATTTTTTCTTTTAGTGCGTCAAATGCTCTAGCTGCTGAGTCTGCACTCATCATAAGTTGTGGTAAAAAAACAGTACCTTTTTCAAAGCCTGCTCCAACATCGTCAAGTGCCGGTATTAACTCATCATTTATTATATCAAGTGGCATTTTTTTCATTTTAAAAAGATTTTTGCTATATTAAAACTATCTTCCTTTAGACCTTTTTTTATAGCCTCTTTAAGAGACATATCTGCTACTTCTATTTTTTTTACAGTATCAACTTGCGAAGAATATTTTGATATATAATAAGCTGCATTGTCATCAAGCCCCGCAAGTACCATATGTGCATCATATGCTCTCATCATTGTATCAGCGCTAGGATTTATAATACCAAAATCTAATCCCGCTCTAAGTGCTGATGTAAAGAAAGTGTGATTTATAAGCTCTCTTTGTGGAAGTCCAAACGATACATTGGATACACCCAGTATTGTTTTTACCCCTAAATTCTCTTTTATCATTGTAAGAGCTTTTAATGTCTCATTTGCTGCGTTTTTATCAGAGCTTATAGTCATACATAGTGGATCTACCACTATATCTTTTTTATCTATACCATATGTTTGTGCTGTTTCTACTATTTTTTTGGCTATGTCATATCTACCCTGTGCATCAGAAGGTATTCCATTGTCATCTATAGTAAGTGCAACTACTACAGCTCCATATTTTTGCACTATAGGAAATACCTCTTTCATTATAGATTCTTTTCCATTTACAGAATTTAGCATGGCTTTACCGTTGTAGTTTCTTAGCGATGTTTCTAGAACATCAGTTTTTGCTGAGTCTATCTGTAATGGTAATCTGCTTATTTCCTGTATTGCCCTTACAACACTTAATGACATTTCTCTTTCATCTATTTCATTTAAGCCAGTATTTACGTCTAATATGTGTGCACCTTTTTCTTCTTGGGTTATTGCCTCTTTTAATATATATGACATATCCTTATTTATAAGTGCCTGTTTTAATATTTTTTTACCTGTAGGATTTATTCTTTCACCTATGATTTTAGGCACATCACATACAACTGTTTTTGCATATGAGCTTACAAGTGTATGATTTTTAGGCTTTACTTGTACTACATCAATATCTTTTGTATATTCGTAAAGACTCTGTATATGTGCAGGTGTAGTACCACAACAACCACCTACAACATTTGCGCCCATTGTCACAAACTCTTGCATTATCTTACCAAATCCATCTGCTTCAAGATTAAACTTTATCTCTCCATCTATATTTTCAGGTATACCTGCATTTGGTTTTAGTATAAGTGGTGTAGATGAGTAATACAAGAATTCTTCTACTACATCTTTTATATCTCTAGGATCAAGACCACAATTCATACCTAGTGCATCTACCCTAAGTCCTTCTAATATAGATACTACAGTTTTTACATCTGCACCATTTAACAATCTCTTATCATCAGAAAAAGCTACAGTGGCTATAATAGGCAAATCACATACTTCTTTTGCAGCTAATATGGCCGCCTTTAGCTCATACGTATCTGACATAGTTTCTATTGCTATAATGTCTACACCATTTTGTACACCTATTTTTATTGTCTTTTTAAAAATATTTATGGCATCTTCAAAATCTAAATCACCTATAGGCTTTAATAACTTACCAAGTGGTCCTATATCAAGAGCTACGAATTTATTATCTTTGTTTGTGGATTTTTCTCTTGCTATCTTCGCATTTTCTACACCTTTTGCTACAACCTGTTCTATTGTGTAACTGCTATCTTCAAATTTTTAATTCATTTGCACCAAATGTATTTGTATATACTACATTTGCTCCTGAATTATAATATTCTAGGTGTATTTCTTGTATCATATCAGGATTTGTTATATTTAGTAACTCCGGTAGTTCTCCTGCTTTTAAGACCTTTTTGTTGTAATACGCTACCCATACCCCCATCAAGATAGATGAGTTTTTCCCCAACAATTCTCTAAAAATTTATTTTTAATCACATCCTTAATTAATTTCTTATTATATAACAAAACAAGTTAAGCTTTTTTTAATTTTTCTCTAAATTCACAATTACTAGAATTACAACTACTACATTTATTTTTTTGCTCTGAAATCTGTATTGGTAATTCCTATTATAGCTGTCACACTTTTCGTAGGTGCAAGCATACCACCGTTTGTAAGACTTAGACCTATTTTTTTAGGTGTATCTAATAATCTTATAAAATCCTTTTGATATGATATGTCAAGATCACCATAACCAGGAGAAAATCTTGGTTTTTAGATATTTTTATCATTAGAGCTAGATACCACATCTTTTTCTATTTCATCAATTATTTTTCCAAATATTCTGCAGCTATAGCTTGTACAAATACCATGGATGTGCTATCTAAAGATGAGTATCTTCTTATAAGCGCATCTATTTCATTTCCTAATGTTACTGCCAATATTATAACTTTGTGACAAGTGTCAAGATTTTTTGCAAGAGACTTGCTCTCAAATACTACATTTAAAAATTCTATTTTATTTTTCATCTACCTTAACATCAAAAAAACATCATATACATATTTTTACCCTTGCCTTTTTTTAACTTCGTCTATCAAGACATCTATTTTTTTCTTCTAGCTCTTCTATTATTTTTAAACTTTTCTTTGTATCCTGAATATCTGCGTACTTCGCTTTTTATCCAAAACTATATTTTCTATATCCATAAAATCACCTTTACAATCTCTATAATAAACAAAAATCAAATACATGTTATAATTTATATCATATACTGAAACTTCAAATATATTGTATATGTATATACTAAATTATGATATTAAAACTTATGATTTACTATATGCGACATATTTTTGCATTATCTGTTTTGCTACACTCGCATTATTCATAGTATATATGTGTATATTATTTACACCATTTGATATAAGATCTATTATTTGATTGCATGCATATATTATACCGGCTTGTTTCATAGAATCCTTATCATCTTGGAATTTATCAGCTATAGATAAGAATTTTGAAGGTATATTAGCATTTGACAGTTCTTTTATCTTTTTTAATTGATTTACATTAGTAACAGGCATTATACCAGCCACTACAGGTATAGTTACTCCAGCACTTCTTAGTTTATACATAAAATTATAAAAAATAGAATTGTCAAAAAACATCTGTGTAGTAATAAAATCAGCACCCATATCCTGTTTTAGTTTTAGATAGTTTATATCTTCATTTTGATTTTTACTTTCAGGATGCACTTCTGGATAACAAGCTGCACCTACACAAAAATCATGATTCAGCTTGATATACTCTATTAATTCACTTGCATATAACAAATCTTCTTTATTAGCAAACTTCTCTTTGTCTATTATATCTCCCCTAAGAGCAAGTATGTTTTGTATATTGTTTTCTTTTAATTGCACCAATTTCTCATCTATATTATCTTTACTAGATCCTACACAAGTAAGATGAGCAAGCGCTGGTGTGTTAAGCTCATTTTTTATATAGCTTGCTACTTTAACTGTATTTTCACTAGCACCACCATTAGCACCGTAAGTTACAGAGCAAAATGCAGGGTGCAATTTTGATATCTCTTTAACTGTATTTAATACTGGTTCTATAGGTTGACCATACCTTTGTGGAAATACCTCAAAGGATATATGTAATTTATCATCACTTAATATTTTATCTATTCTCATAATACAACTCCTAAATTTTCTTAAATTATATCACAAAAATCAAATAAAAATCATAACCGTAAATTCTTATGATTTGTTATAAGTATTTCTTAATTATTGAATCAAAACTACCGGCTTATGCATTATACTTATAAAAGTGGACACATATTTTTAGGGGCTTATATAAAGCCTCTATTTTTTTATGACTTTGTACAGATGTGTTATAGATGTGTTATTTTGACGTTAAAAAAGGAAATGCCAAACTATATAACTTAGCATTTCCAATACATTAACTTCTAATAAAATATGATTGTAAAATATAATTGGTGGAGATGAGGGGAGTCGATATATAGATACTTACATTTTATTCCTAAATTATATAATAGCTATTTTTCAACATTTATAAGAGGCAATGGTTCGTCTTATAACCTGTTTTCATGTCATATCTTTGAATAGTTATTGCACAATTATTGCACGCTTTCCAATGTTGTTATTTACCCCCATTCGTGGTATTATATTTGTGTTGTCTTTCCCATACTGGGCAACCAGAAAGGGGGTGCGAACATGCAACAAGAATTAATATACCTATTAAAATCTATTGCAGCAAGTATAATTGCCTATTATATTTGCAAGTGGCTAGATAGATTTTTTAAAGACAACTAGCACGAAAAAGGGCTTACGTACTGGGAATACGTAGGCCCTTACTTCTTTGCGAACATGCTTGTTCAATTAATATACCTTTTATGTTTATATTATACCACAGATTTATATATTTGTATCATGTTTATATATTTTTTTCATAAAGTTTTTATATTTTTCTTATAGAGTGTTACCTGTTAATATATCTTTCATTTTGACTATGCAAAAATTCAATTGTATAAATTTATCTGCCAATTATCAACTATTCCCTAAATATAGTTTATCGGAATAGTTAAAAACTATAAGTTGAAAAACATTAGTAATACTAGCACATTCATTTTTGAATAAAAACATCTTATATAATTAAGTTTGAGTAAAAAAATATAAAAATAAAGCTATATAAAACTATATATAACAAATAACTTGTTTTTATTAACGTAATGTGATTATATAGTTAATTTAATTCGATTTTTATGAATATATGTAAAAAAATACGTGAATAGGTAATAATACATGAAATATTATGCAAGTTTACAAGCATTTACACATGATTATACGTAAGTTCATATTAGCAAAAATAGGGTAGAGGGTCAATAATAAATCGCCGTACTACTCGCGTGATAAAAATATAAGTATATTTTTAAATAACACCCCTCTGCGTTGTCTGGTTCCCCTAGAAAAAACGATCTGGCTTGACGGGGGCACTAAGTAGGTACTTGCATAAATGTTAAGTTTTGATAAGTTTTAACCTTTCCCTAGCTATAACACAATCTAATATGTGCGTGTTCCATCTGTTAGCCTTTATTAAGTCCCTTTGCCTACATATTTCCTTATATCTGTTATACAGGTATGCACTACGTTTTAACTTCAGATTGGCAGAGGATACTATACTTCTAAAACGTGTATTGTCCACTCCTAGAATGTTGCAAGCCTCTTTATAACTAGAGATATTATTAGTATACATGAATAGGCTGTATTCTAATTCTTTGCCATCTAGAAGACGTTTAAACTCGTTAATATAGAATTGTTCCATACAGATATTTTCAACGGTGTTATAGACGTTTACAGAGGTGTCCTCAAGCATATCTATAATTTGTATATCCTCACCCCCTGGAACATCTGAATATATAGAAATCTCTTTTACATTACTATTCTTTACATCAAGTCTAAGGGACCTTAATACTTGCCACTTAATACAGTTATAAACCCATGTTTCAAAGACCGTGTTACTATTAGGGTTATAGCTTTCATAAGCATATATTACGCCTATAGCACCTATCTGGTACAAGTCATCTATATCATGATACCTAGATTTATATTTATTGATTATTTTATAGATCATATTGTTATACTTGGTTATATCCTCATTGACCAATATACACACCCCCAATTAATACTACCTAGATTAACCTAGTATTCTATACACGCTACTCATATAGGCCCGTTCTCCCTTTGTGTAATAGTGCATAAACTTTTTATAGTGCTTATAATATCTCTTGTTATTCATTCCCTTAGGTCTAGGCGGAAATATAAAAGAGCCTGGTAAATAGTCAGCTTGCTTATATTTAGGATCTATTTTCTTAGCCTCTTTAATAGCTAATTCCCAATAATAGGCACAATCTGTTTTAGTTCTATTTAGTGTTCTTTTTTTTAGGCCTATACATGTATTACATTTCCAATTGTCAGCCTCTTCAAGGCTATATAGTTTATATGACGCCTTACAGCATTCTGGACAAATAAAATAGTACCTATGTCCACCATAATTACAAGTTTGTTGGGTTAAATAAAAGGTATTACTCCCGTATTGTATAAATAAGTCATCCAGGTCTATTATTAGATCACTTGTTTTTATTCGTCTTTTATGTATCTTTTTCATAGGGTCTATGAATGTTTTTATAGATATAACTTTCATTGATGTCATTTTTGTTGCACTTCCTTTCGTTTTCTATATATACGCGAAACGCCCAATTATATAATATTTTTTTAGGTGATTATATAAAAGGGTGTCGCGTTTTTGCTATATCCTTTTTATGTTATTTAGAAAACAGTTGAAGAGGGCACATAATTATTGTACCCCCTCGTATAATATACTTGTAGTTAAAACTACTTTTTTTCTTTTCTATCCCCTCTTCTTTGTGGGATAATATTAGTATAGATAGAGGTCGTAGCTACCCCCTTGAAGTCATATCTTCCTTTTAAAGGCTTACGCCTCTTCTTTACGTCTTTATGCGTATTAGCTGGATAGCACTAAGTTGCTGTATATCTAACGAGGTTGCATTGTCGTAAAGTTTTAGAGGGTTCTTTCTCTATCTAAAATATATGAAAGCTAGGTGATTTTTATGTTTTACATAGGTATTGATATTGCTAAGAAAAACCACGAAGCTTCAATAATTGATTCTTCTGGAAAGAGCTTATCCAAAAAGTATTTCCTTTTCCCAATTCTACAAAAAGGGATAGAAAAAGTTCAATAATTTTATTTCTGAATTTGGTGTAACAACTAATAATTGCATTATTGGAATGGAGGCAACTGGTCACTACTGGATAAGTTTGTTCTCATACATCATTGATCTAGGATTTACGTGTTATGTTATAAATCCAATTCAGTCTGATGCTTTTAGGAAAATGTACGTTAGACAAACTAAGAATGATTCAGTTGATTCATTTATAATTGCTCAAATAATGCGTTTTGGAGAGTTCTCTATATCTAATTTTTCCGATGAAAATACATTTGCCCTTAGAAATTTAACTAGATATAGGTTTGCCTTAGTTGATGAATGCTCAGATTGGAAAAGAAAGCTTGTAGCTATACTTGACCAAGTTTTCCCTGAGTACTCAAGTCTTTTTTCAAATATATATGGTGTTGCCTCAAAGGAGCTGTTGTCAAAATATCCTTTACCGGAAGACATGCTGTCAATTCCTGCTGAGGAGCTTGGCAACTTACTTTATGAGTGTAGCAAGGGTCGTCTTGGCATAAATAAAGCCGAAGAAATCCAATCCCGTGCCAGGGAAACTTTTGGAATTAAGTTTGCAAAAAGGTCTTTTTCTTTCCAAATCAAGCAAATAATTAGCCAAATTTCATTCCTAGAAGAACAACTTAAAGAAATTGAAATTGAGATTAGTTACTTGCTTGAGGATATATGTCCAATTATTACTACAATAACGGGTATTGGTAGTGTTTTAGGTGCGTCTATAGTATCCGAGATAGGAAATATTACTAGGTTTGAAAGGGCAAATCAACTTGTTGCCTATGCCGGTTTAGACACACGCGTAAAACAGTCTGGCGATTTTTCAGCTACAAATACAAAACTTTCCAAGCGAGGTTCGCCTTACTTAAGGCGTTCTATTTGGCTTGCTGCCACTGTAGCAGCCTTTAAGGACCCTGCCTTATCCATATACTATCAAGGATTGAGAGCACGAGGCAAAGCTCATGGCACAGCTATAGGAGCTGTTGCAAGGAAATTGACCAATATTATATTTGCTGTCTTGAGAGATCAAAAACCGTATACTCCAAATATTTAGTTGTCAATATTATTAATTTTTCAAACCTATTCATTAGGCTTATTTGCTATGCAATAATGTCAGTGTGAAATTTCTTTTTTATTTTGTATTGACATTTGATAGCTGGTCTTTCTATATAAGCCTTATTATTTTACATGACCACCATAGGCACGTTCTGTTATATAGTCCCATGTATGATATATATGCCCACTTAATAGATATATGGGGTACCGATTAATCAAGCACAGAAAACGCCATGTTTGTTGGCCGTCTGGTGTGGTCCAAGGGCTAATAGATAATATTCTATATATTCCTAGCCCCCCGCCATGGGATGCTTCGGGGAAGTTTTTATTAATATAATCAATGCCGCTTCTATTTAAGCACGCATATAAGAATTCTGGTGTATAATATCTTTCCATTTTCTCAATCTCCTTTTTATTCTATAGCCGTAACACCATATAGGGTTTACGTTGTTTATATTGATATTTCAACGTTTATAGTACGTCTGTAACCGTAACACCACACCCCCTAAAAAAGTTTATTTTTTATTATATATATGTATATGCTATATACCTACACATAGTATTATAAATATATACTTTATATATAATATAGGGTGTACGGTGTTACAATATAGGTATATACAAGTAATATCAATATATGTAGTGTAACTTCACCTAGAGTTACAAGGGTGGTACAGTGTTACAATTACAAGGGTTTAAATTCTCCCTTTTCCTCTTTCCATATTTCAAGAGGGGTTAAATTCCAGTAACCTCTATTCAGTGGTGGTACTCTCCATAGTCTTATAGGGTTTTGGCCTTTAATAACTCTTCTTTGTGTTTTGTCACATCCTAAAGACCTCAATTGTTCACCTATATTATTTTGTGTAATATTGCTATTTATCTGATGCCTTATTAACTCATACACAGAGTTAACTGTAATATAGATCCAATCTTCTTTAGGTTTAGAAAAATCAAAGGTATTTTGTATGGCCATACCTACAGCAGTAATATTTAGATATTGGTTATTTAGATCATCTAATAGGGTCCTTTCTTCTGGTGTTAGATACCATTGTAATCCTAAGTGATATAATGCTATTATTTCAGACCACAACTTATTAATATCTATTTTTGTGTCTAGGTCTATTTCCTTAATAGGAATTACCCAAAATCTTCTATTACCCGTTGTATCTCTTAAAAAGCTATCTTCATTGACTGAACCACTAAATATTGTGTGCCTGGCAAACTTTATATTAGTTTTTGCATATGGTGGACGATATTCTATTGACGTTCTGGTTAGTTCTTGTTTTAAAAAGCCCGTTGCTTGCTTTCCTGTGGTTGTTTCTAACTCTCCTAACTCAACTATCACATACCTATATACTTCCATTTTTGTATCTTTGCTATTTTCAAGTACAGCACCCTCTTTGAAAAAACCAGGTGGAACAAGTTTTTTAAGCCATGTTGTTTTGCCTATACCTTGTTTACCTTTTAATATGAGAGTTCCCTCAACTGGCTTACTCTCATTGATATTTAAATCTGGTTCAATGTTGATTGCTACAACACTAATAAGCCATTTTTTAATCATTGATCTAAATAGGTTATTGGTCCGTGTGTAATCCTCTGCCATTGCTATATCTATATCGAATTCAAGTGTATTAATTAATTTATCAAGTTCACCAAAACAATTTTTATTTTCTGTTTCACACATGGTTAGATAGTCCATAAATGGGTTATACCTATGTTCCTTTGCTATATGAATTATATAGTCTGTTAGATCAGACTTTCTAATATTAAAATCTATACTACGGCAATACGAATATACTTCATTAATCAATTGTTCTATATCACCCTTATAGGCCTTATTTGTGATGTCTATTTCATTAGTCAGCACGTTATAGCCTAATTCGATATACATATTATTTAATACGGTTTTGGTATTATCTATGGTATGCAGTACCTTGCCTTTATCATTAATCTTTAGACCACTAGAATTATATTGTATGCTTTTAATGGCCTTTTCTATAGTAGCTTGCTTATAATCTAGCCTGTCCCATTTCTCGGCCCTTTCTAGTGTGTATAGGGCAGAGGCTTTGTATACACAGTCAATTACTCTTGTATCTTTGGTATATTTTGCAACCATGCAGCAGAACCCAAAATCTGCCTTGCTACGATCCTCTTCGTAATCTGATATATCACCATTAACAAATAGCTTGTTAAACTTGGTTTTAATTGAGTCTTTGGCCAGTTGTCCAAGTTGGATTATTATATCATCTGCCTTGTTTTTTACCTTTTTGTCTTTACCGTCATACCCTTTAAACTCTTTAGGTTTTCTGACCTTATCAGTGCCATTATAAGGGCTTTTAGTATGTGGTTTGACGTATTTATCAAGTATAATATTTAAAGCCTCTGTACGGTCATTTATGGCCGTCTTATCCTGGTACACATCAGAAGTAAATACCATAAATCTTTTATTGGTAAAGGTTTCTATCATGGGTGATTTTTCCTCTGTTTGTTCCCACCCCGATTTATTGGGGAGTGGCCTATTGGGGTAGTTAGCATTAAGCACACCAGGGGCAGAGGTCTTTATTAGTATGTGGTAGCCTGTTTTACTGGTTGAAACCTCTGTATAGCTATTTAAAGTATTTATTATGTCTAATGCCTCGGGCAGTGTTTCACCCTTGTTATTTATAACATGGTCTAGATCAATGAATATATAGGGCTCTGTTAAGGCCATAGATAGTCCATGTATTGGTACATCTTGTATTATGTCATATTTCTTGGTATCCTTATTGTATAGAGTTTCTTTGTATGTGTTATTTATTAACTTTATAGCATTATCAAAGCTTGTCCATGTATTTTGATCGTTTGATTTTGCCTTATTAATAATATTATTATGGGTCACATACCCCCTATACGGTGTTTTATTTGAGTGTGTGGCCCATATTTTAAGGGCTTTTAATTCCTCGGGTATTTTATCTATATTAATCACGTGTTCACCTACTTTCTTACCATGAACCCCTTAAATCTGTAACCCATTTTTACAAGCCTGTATCAACCATTCTTTAAATAAGTGTTCTGGTATTAGGGCCCTACGTCCCATTTTTATTACTGGAAAGTTGTGGGAATAATCGCGACTAGCATTGATCAATTGTCTTATTCTGTTTTGACCTATACCGTACTTATCTGATATTTCCTTGGCAGTCATTAGATTTAGTTCTTGCCTGGTAGGTTCTTCTATTTCCCTATATCCTTGCTTTTGCATCTGTTCTTGTTCTTCTTTGAGTATTACCTCTTCAAGGATCTGTTTTGTTGCTCTCATCTCGTCTAAGTTCATATGTTTCCCCTTTCTATATACTTGGCGTTTGGACTATTATTTTTTTGATTTATGTTTATTCCTTTCAGCTTGTACACCAAGTCTATAACCATATGCAAGCACACTAGAAATTGCACATCCCTCTAGCCATGTTGTATCGGTTTTATCCTCTATTTTCTCCAACTCATAAATGCATTTGTATATGTTTCTAGCTAATAAGAAGTGGCCTAACTCCATTCGTTTGCATATCTCTCTAAGTTCTATGATCTCGTTTGTTGTAATCTCGTGTGGTCCTACTATATACATATCATTACCCCCTATTATGTGATTGCTTGTTTCTTTGCTTAGCTCTTTCAGCCTGTACGCCCATTCTGTAGCCCTGGCACAGTATTGCACCCAAAGAACAGTATTGAGCCCATGTAACTTCTTTACTATTCAATAAAAGCCTATTTGCTAATACTGTTTCGTATATGTCTACGGATAACCTCATATAATTAACTGTCATTTGACTAGAAATAAAATCTAATTCCTGTAATTCTTCATTGTTCAATTCGTGTGGTCCTACTATATACATCTTTTTAACTCCTTACTATACAATTCATTTAATATTTTCATATGTCCAATTAAGGCTTATAAGAGCAATTACAATGCTTTCTAGTTCCTTGTAATACTCTATCTCTCTAGTTTCTAATAGATCTAAGCCAATACCATTTTTATTACCTCTGCTAGCCTTTAATTTACTAGCACACATGCCCGTAACACATTTGTATAACAGGTCTGTGATAGCCTTATAACTCCATTTATTGCCATGTTCCCATGTGCTAATAGCATCTGTTAGGCTTTTTCTTAATGGCTTTTCTATGGCCCTTTGTATTTGAAACTGGGTAACCTCTTCTTTTAATTGCCTAAACTCTCTAACTAGTGCTTTTTTAAACTCCCTCACTATATCGGTATTCTTCAGATATGTAATTAGTAATATGGCCTGGTCTTCATTGAGTTTATATATTTTTTCACCCTGTCCACTGTCTGAAGGTCGGATTTTAAATCCGAGCTTTCCGAACTCTTCAAAGTCTTTTTCATGCTTTCTTATGGTCCTTGTTATAGAACTGTGCTTTACTTTTACACCTTCAGCAATAATATTTGATAGGGTATAAGGTACTTTGTCATACTCCATAAAGGCCACAACGTTGTTTAGTTTCATTTATTCACCTTCTTTCTGGGTCTAGTCATTAGTGTATTCTATGATGTCAGATACATGGCAATTTAAATAATCACATAGCACGTTTAATGTTTCATACTGGATGCCTTTGCTTTTTCTATAATATATGCTTGTTAGGGTGCTCCTTGCTATTCCAGTATCTTTTGATAGTTTTGTTATGCTTATAAGTCTCTCGCCAAGAATTTTTGATAGATTGTTCTTAATCATGTTTATCACCTCTTTTTTTCGTTTTAATTACTTTAAATATGTTATCTATACTTAACGATTGTAAACTTAGGTTACCATAATTATGTTTTTTTATGCAAGACAATAAATCAAAAAAAGTATATTTTTTTGTTGCTTATGCTTAACAGTAATGATATTATGTATGTGAGGTGAATATTATGTTAATATGTAAATTAGCTGGTATATTGTCCAGCAGAAAAAAATAACAATAACTGAATTATCTGATAGTATATATGTATCGAGAACGGCATTATCACAACTAGTTAATAATGCTACTAAGGGCATCCAGTATGAAACTTTAGATAAATTATGTTCTTATCTAAAATTATCGCCCAATGATATACTTTTACATCACCCAGTAGACTTTGAATGTACTAAATGTGATTATGTGTTTACTAGTTTCTGTTTTGAAAATTTTCACAATGGGGATAGTATAGAATCAATGATGCATTTTAATGTATATAGAGGCAATATAATTAATGAATTTGAAATTCCTATATTGCTAACCGTAAAAATTCAAGCAGGTATTTTTTGCGTGGATTGTGCTATTTTCTATAATGAGGTGAAATTATTTGAAAGGTTATTTGATGCTGTACCTGTTGAGATGACACATATTATTGAATCAGATATTATGAGAGTTTTAGTAGATGTGTTTGGTGAAGGTGTTCCAGATAGCTTTGAGCTCGATTTTAATATTGAGTGGGTTTAATAGTATTTAAAGTCGTGAAGTAATATCGCTTGATATAATACGTACCATTCTAAATAATAACCACGTCACCCCGTAATAATGGGGCTACTTGTTTGCAAGTTCTAGAGTTAATATACTCTACCACGTGAATAATTAATGTAATAGCTTGTATAAGGTCTTTTAGATTATATGAAATACAAACTATTAAGACGTTATATAAAAGGGCTTAGAATTGATTTTACAAGGTCAAAAGTTTACAAAGTTTACACCTAAAAAAAGGCTTAGAATTGATTTTACAGGGTCAAAAATACACAAATGTTACACCTAAAAAAGGGTGTTACTTTTAATTAGATAGATTAGATACCATAGGGCTATAATACTGAATAACATTTTGTTATTGAGTTTGTGGAAGAGGTAAAATATGAAAGAAACTATAAATGAACTGAAAATTACTGTGCCAAGGTATTGCAAAAATGAACGAATTTTTTAACACATGAAAGCGAGGTGATATTATGGTCAAACGTGCAAACGGTGAAGGCTGCATATACAAGAAAAAAGTAGATAGTAACGGTAAATGCACCTTGTGGGGTGCCAATATCATGATAGGATATAAGGCGGATGGCAAAAAGAAGATAAAAACCATATACGGTAAGACTCAAAAAGAAGTAAAAGACAAACTAGAAGACTATAAAAAAGAGTTGCTATTAAATACCTATAACGTTGATTATGATAATATCACACTAGCAGACTATTATTATACCTGGCTTATGGATAAAAAGCCCTCTTATAAGGCAACATCATTCAAGGATTATGAAGTCATACACAGACTATATATTAAGGGTAGACCAATAGGTAAAGTTAGACTTAAAAAGCTATCACAAACAGACTTAAAGAGGCAATACAGGGACTTAATGAATGAGGGTATAACACCACAAACCATACACAGAATAAACACTAAATTAAAAGCATGCTTGAATACGGCTATACGTGAAGAGGTTATTATTAAAAACCCTTGTTCATTGGTTGAATTACCTAAAATAACAAAGACCAAGAAGAGGGAAGTATTAACGGCGGAGGAACAAGCAAGCTTTATAGAGGCTATACAAGGCCACAAGCTAGAGTTATTATATATAGTTGCCCTTGCTACTGGTATGCGACTAGGTGAGATATTGGGGTTAAAGTGGAAGTATATAGATTTTACCAACAACACAATTGAAGTATATAATACTATTCAACGTACCTTTGTGTTTGATGATAACATGAAAAAGAAGTTAAAGACCATAGAGCAGACACCGAAGACAGAGAACGGAACAAGAACTATACCTCTTCCAATGTCTTTAATACCCAAGCTAAAAGAACATAGAAAAAGCAATTAGAAAATAAATTGAAGTATGGCCAGTCTTATAATATTAGTGATTATGTGTTCACTGATGAAATAGGCAGGATCATAGACAATAAAAAGCCAAATAGGAATTTACAATCTATATTAAAGACGTTAGGTATAGAACCAATTAAATTCCATGGGCTAAGAAAAACATATGCAACCAGGCTATTTGAAAATGGTGTACCACCTAAGACAGTACAAACGCTATTAGGCCATGCAGATATACAAACAACACTTAATATATATACTGAAGTAATGGACACAGAGAAACAAAAAGCAGTTGATACACTTAATAATATATTCAATTTTTAGGGGCTTATATAAAGCCTCTTTTTCTGTTGTTTATTTGCTGGGTTTTCCCAAACATTGCACAATTATTGCACAATTATTGCACAAGGGCAATAAAAAAGGAAATGCCAAACTATATAACTTAGCATTTCCAATACATTAACTTCTAAATAAATATAATTGGTGGAGATGAGGGGGAGTCGAACCCCTGTCCGCAAGCCCATTCCCTGCTACGTCTACATGCTTAGTCATCTCTTTTAAAATCTCAACTCTCATGGCACCGAGTGACAGGTTCCATAATCATCCAGCCTTAATTAGTCCGCAATGGGTCAAGACAACCCCCAAAGCAGTTCCCTGCATAAATAGCGTCAGCTCTTAATCGGCAGGAGGACTAAGAGGGACGAGCTGCAACTAGGCAGCTAATAAATTATTTTCGTTTGCGTTTGTTTTAAAATTCCCCAGTTTTTACGTGACCCAGAGTAACACGACATGCTGTCTCAAGTTCAAAACCCACGTCGAAACCGGTACACCCCCGTGTATAGTTTCAATGAAGTTAACTAACTCATTATAGCATATTTAATAATAGGATACAAGCCAGTATGGTTTGGTAGGTTTGTATAATCCGTTTATAAGCAAAGGGAAATAAAAAAATCTCCATAAAAAAATTTCATAAATTATATTGAAAAAAATACGCAAAAATCTCCATAAAAAAAGCCTAAATTTGTATATAAATATTATCAAAAACTTATTAAAAAAATATTAAAATAAAAAGATCTGGGAAGGAAGGCTAAAACTCTTGCTACAAGCCGATTTAAATTATCTTATAAAAACCTTTGAAAAGTTCTGAAAAATACATCTAATTATAAATTGACGGTTACTTCCTGAAGTGGTATACTAGTATTGAAATATCCTGTATTTGACACTTTTTGATGATAAAAGCCGGAAAGGCTAGTAATACTAATACTTCCGGCTTTTTTTATATTATGTTTAAATTTTGCGTAATGTTCTCATTTTGTTGTAGCTTTTAAAATTTTTTTCATATTTTTTTCTGTTATAATTTCATAGTCTAGCCTATATTCAAAAAAACTTCGAAGATATCATCGCTTATCTGAGTTCTATTAAACGCTGGTATATAGTCATTCTGCTTAGTTTTTAAGAATATTCATTTCTCGTAGAGTTTTTTTGTTATTTCACTTACTGTATATTTATTTCCTAACTTTACTTCAAGGATTCTATATACTGTAAGAGCTAAAAAGCAAATAAGAAAATGAGCTTTTATTCTCTCATCATTGCTAAGATATATCGGTCTAGCCTTGAATTCACTCTTCATTATTCTGAAACATTCTTCTATTTGCCATCTGTTTTTGTTTATTTGAGCTATTTCATGAGCTTTAGCCTCAAGGTTTGTAACAACAGCATAGAAGCCATCATACAGGGATTCTTCCATTATTTTGTTTTCATCAAGGCTTACTATTGACCTATCTGCGATTTCTCCATCTGATGTAACTTTTGTTTCGCGAATGAACCTTCTTATATCATTATCACGAATTTTCTTAGCAGCTAGAGAACCTTTATTTATTAGTTCATTAGCTCTGTGTATCTGATTTGATCTAATGTTTCTATGGTAGTCTCTGTATTTTATACTGTATGTTACTATAAGCTTTTCTTCAAGTCCATTTTCATTTATCCATCTTTCCTTATAGAATATAGTGTCTCTATTTTCCTCTTCGTCAATTTCATTGATATTATATGATGTAGTAGAGTCGTATTTTTTCCAACCATTAGGATCAAGAGACCATTCTTTAAGATGTTTCTTAATTTTTTTAAGACTCTGCGTAGTTATGTAAGCCCTATCCTTGATAGAGTTGTACTTTTTATTTGCATTACTCGAAAGACCAGCATCAGTGCACACTATGAATTTAGATAGATTAAAATCTTCGATTATTTTCTTTTCAAGAGGCCTAAGAGTGGTTTGTTCATTAGTGTTTCCACTGGTTATATCAAAGGTTAGTGGAATTCCATTGCCATCCATAAATAACCCCATCTGCACTAATGGATTAGGTCTGTTTTCTTTGGATCTCCCGTATTGTCTTAGTTGACCTTCATCATCAGCTTCTTCGATTTCAAAGAAATAGTTTGTACAGTCATAGTAAAGAACACTAGCGTTTCTTTGAGTAACTTTGGTGCTATTTTTATACAATTGCGACTGTATATAGTCACTTTCTTTATTCAGAACATCAAGAGCTCTATAGACCTGATGTAGGTCAAATTCAGGATCTTCAATAAACTTTTTAGATTCTTCGAATGCATTGAGTTTAGAACCGGGAAAAAGAATTCTAGTGTATATCAATCTTGAAAGAATGCTATTAAGATTATACTGAATTTACCGTTTGAACTTATTTTTTTACAAATCTTATTAAGTCCAAGGCTATGGTAAATTGATTGAAGTGGTAGGTATCCTCCGTTAAATATTCTTTGACGATTGCTTATGGTTTGCTGAGGAAAAAGCTTCATATTTACCGGCATAATTTCAGTCTTTTTTTCCTTTTCTATTCTATTCAAATTGGCTATATAATCAAGTGCCCAAGCTTTTAGCGTCAGCTACTCCGTATTTTTTTCCATTATCTCTGTTTCTGTTCCAAGTTTTTCAACAATAACAGTAGTTCTAGAATTTCCTTTTTTTATATCCTTCTGAACATAGAAGGAAGAAGCGTTAGCAGATTTAGATACAAGTAGTCTCATAATTCACCTCACAAAAATATATATACTTTATATTATATCATACATTGCGTGCATTGCGAAGACATAAATTTTAAAATTTGACAAAAAAATTAAGGCTTTTCAAGCCTTTGAATAGTGAATCTTCGATTACAAGTGTCAAACTCCCGGAAAAATACATCTAATTATAAATTGACGGTTACTTCCTGAAGTGGTATACTAGTATTGAAATATGTGTGGAGTTGATATTATGGAGAAATGTTATCATCAGACTTTATTTATTCTGACATTTTAGACAGGATAATAAGTTTGAAGTTAAGCCCAGGAAGCAAGATTAGTGAGAATAAAATCTGCGAGGACTATAATGTGTCAAGGTCTGTAATCAGACATATTTTTGCCAGACTTGCACAGATTAATTTCCTTACAGTATATCCTCAAAGGGGTACTTATGTGAATTATATTGATTTAGAGTACATAAGGAATGCCCTTTTGATTAGGTTGTCCATAGAAAAGGAAATCTTGTACAGGTTTATGCAAAAGGAGGACAAGTCTGATACTATTACTAAGATGGAAGAAAATATGAGGCAACAAGAAAAGTTCTACCACGAAAATGAATATTTGATGGAGTTCAAGGAACTTGATGAAGAATTCCACAATTATATTATCATGAGTGTTGAGAATAATGCTATTTTGCCGCTGATTAATGACCATTTACTACATATAAGTAGGTGGAGGAATGTCTATATTAAGTCAGGCTATAAGTTGAGCAAGCTTATAGATGAGCACAAGAGTATTCTTGAGGCCATTAAGGCAAACGATACTGAAAGAGCCCTAAGATGTATGACAAACCACATTGATACAGTGTCAGGTATAGCCAGTCTAGACCCCGAATATATTTCATACTTCAAGGGTGCAGACCAGGATTATGTAAAGCTTATGAAGTAGTGTGCTATCCATCTTAAGCGGGTGGTAGGTATTATTTTAAAAAAGTATTTACAATGGTTAAAAAATATGATAAAGTATTGTCAATGCCTAGTATACAAGTAGACTAAAATTAAAAAATATGGTATTTAACCTAAAAACTATTTTTAATAAAGAAATTAAAAATAGTATATGCGAAATAAATATTTGATATTAATGCAAAATATTTTTATTTTTATGTAATTTTTTATGTGTTTGGCAAAAGGGTTGCCTCGGAAATGAGAAAAAGCCTTTTAAATGCCAAAATATACTTTTTGTTTTTAAATTAAATTTAAAATATAAAATGATTATAGGTATGGAAAACTACCTATGAGACTAATAAGTAATTGGTAATCATTAAATGTTATTTAGTAGGAGGTATTTGTAATGAGTACAAGAAAGAAACCATTAGAAGGTGTCAAAGTTGTTGAACTTGCTAACTTTATAGCAGCTGCTACAACAGGAAGGTTCCTAGCAGACTTAGGAGCGGATGTTATAAAGGTAGAAAGTGCTAAGGGAGATCCACTTAGGTATACTGCCCCAACAGAAGGTAGACCTCTAGATATGTATGAGAATACTACTTGGGAGTTGGAAAACGCTAATAAGAGATGTATATCTCTAAACATGAAGGATCCTAAGGGAAAGGAAGCTTTCTTCAAGCTACTTGATGAGGCTGACATCCTTATAACTAACTGGAGAGTTCAGGCTCTACAGAGAGCAGGTCTTGACTATGAAACTCTAAAGGTTAAATATCCAAGCCTAGTATACGCTATGTGTACTGGTTATGGTGAATATGGTCCTGACAAAGACCTACCAGGATTCGACTTCACTGCATTCTTTGCAAGAGGTGGATATCTTGAAAACCTAAGACAGAAGTCAGATGTTCCTATGAACGTTGTTCCAGGTATAGGTGACCACAATGTTGGTATAAACCTTGCTGCTGGTGTACTAGCTGCATTATATCATGCTAAATTAACAGGTGAAGGTGAAAAGGTTGAAACAAGTTTGTTCGAATCAGCTATATTCAACATGGGTATGATGATTCAGGCTGCTCAGTACAAGGATTATGGTGCAACATATCCAATCAACATCAGAGAAGCTAACAACCCAGTTAATGCTGCTTGGTTGACTAAGGATGGAAGATATGTTCAGACTTGTATGCCTGACTACAATACATACTTCAAGAAGTTCTTTACAGCTTTAGGTTTAGATGAAATGGTGAATGATGATAGATTCTTCCCAGTTCAGAACGTAATAGCTAACAACTTAGGAACAGAAGTATATGACAGAGCGATGGCTAGATTTGGTGAAAAGACTTATGCAGAATGGGCACCAATTCTTACAGCAGCTGATATTCCGTTCGCACTTGCTAAGACTTGGGAAGAGTTATTAGAAGACGAACAGGCATGGGCAAATGACTGCTTCTACAAGATGAAGTATCCAAAGGGAGAAAGAATCCTTTGTAAGCACCCAGTTAAGTACCAGGAAATGGGACCTACTCCATATAACAGAGGGCCATTCATAGGTGAACACGGTGTTGAAGTAATGAAGGAACTTGGCTACTCAGATGCTGAAATCAATGCAATGTTAGAAGACAAGACATTATTTGTTTGGGAAGACGAAAACAAGTAATAGATAAATAACAATTAATAAGATATGGGAGTTTGTCTAGGAACTTTAATATATAGCCTAGACGAGAAAGGAGCTTATCATGAGTAATACAGGAATGGTAGAAGAAAAGCCGGCAAAAGTATTGTTAGGAGAAATTGTTGCAAGGCACTATAAGGAAGCTTGGGAGGCAAAGAATAATGGTGAATTAGTTGGATGGTGTGCATCTAACTTTCCACAGGAAATATTCGAAACTATGGATATAAAGGTTGTTTATCCAGAAAACCAGGCTGCCGCTATATCTGCTAAGGGTGGCGGACAGAGAATGTGTGAAATAGCTGAAAATGAAGGATATTCAAATGACATCTGTGCTTATGCTAGAATATCTTTGGCATACATGGACGTTAAGGATGCTCCAGAGTTAAATATGCCACAGCCAGACTTCGTTGCTTGCTGTAACAATATTTGTAACTGTATGATCAAGTGGTACGAAAAATATAGCTAAAGAATTGAATATACCTTTATTTTTAATAGACGTTCCTTACAACAATGACTATGAAGCAGGTGACGACAGAGTTGAATACCTAAAGGGTCAGTTTGATCATGCTATCAAACAGCTAGAAGACTTAACTGGCAAAGAAAGTGGGATGAAAAAGAAATTTGAAGAGGTTATGGAGATATCTCAGAGAACAGGTAGAGCTTGGTTAAAGGCTACAGGATATGCTAAGTATACACCATCACCTTTCTCAGGTTTTTGATGTATTCAACCACATGGCAGTTGCGGTTTGTGCAAGAGGTAAGTTAGAATCAGCTTTGGCATTCGAAAAGCTAGCTGAAGAATTCGACGAAAATGTAAGAACTGGTAAGTCAACATTTAAGGGCGAAGAAAAGTTCAGAGTATTATTCGAAGGTATAGCATGTTGGCCACACCTAAGACATACATTCAAGCAGCTTAAGGATGCTGGTGTTAATGTCTGTGGTACAGTTTATGCAGATGCTTTGGATATATCTATGACAACACATATCAGTTAATGCAGGCTTACTGCGGAACTCCAAATGCTATTTCATACGAAAGAGCAACTGATATGAGACTAAAGGTAATTGAAGAAAACAATATAGATGGTATGTTAATCCACATCAATAGAAGCTGTAAGCAGTGGTCAGGTATCATGTACGAGATGGAAAGAGATATAAGAGAAAAGACAGGTATACCAACAGCAACATTCGATGGTGACCAGGCGGATCCAAGAAACTTCTCTGAAGCTCAGTATGATACTAGAGTACAGGGTCTTATAGAACTAATGGAAGCTAATAAAGCTGCAAAGATGAAGGAGGCGCACTAATATGAGTAATATAGATGTATTGTTAGGTAAACTTGATGTAGACCTTTTAGAACAGGTAGACAAGTATGTTTCTGAAGGCAAGAAGGTTATAGGTTGCGCACCAGTTTATACACCAGAAGAATTAGTATATGCTGCAGGCATGATACCAATAGGTGTATGGGGTGCAGAAGGTGAAGTAGGTCTATCAAAGGAATACTTCCCAGCATTCTACGCAGCTATAATCCTAAGATTAATGGACCTAGGTCTTGAAGGTAAGCTTGACAAGATGTCAGGTATGATCATACCAGGCCTAAGCGATGGTCTAAAGGGTCTTAGCCAGAACTGGAAGAGAGCTATAAAGCAGGTTCCAGCCCTTTATATAGGCTACGGACAGAACAGAAAAATCGAAGCTGGTATTACTTACAATGAAAAGCAGTACATCAAGCTAAGAGAACAGTTAGAAGAAATAGCTGGTTGCAAGATAGAAGATGCCAAGGTTGAAGAGGCTATAGTACTTTACAACAAGCACAGAAAGGCTATGCAGGAATTCAGTTCTCTAGCAGCTAGTCACCTAAACACAATTACACCTAGCCTAAGAGCTAGAGTAATGACAAGTGCCTTCTTGTTTGACAAGGCAGAGCATTTAGCTTTTTTAGAAGAATTAAATAAAGAATTAAGGGCGATACCTGAAGAAAAATTTGCTGGCAAGAAGATAGTAACTACTGGTATTCTTGCAAACAGCCCAGGTATGCTAGAAATACTAGATGAGTACAAGCTTGGTATAGTTGATGACAATGTCAACCATGAATCAGGACAGTTTGACTATCTAGTTGATGAAGGTACTGGTAATCCAGTTAGAGCCTTATCTAAGTGGATTTCAGATATAGAAGGAAGTACTTTGTTGTATGACCCAGAAAAACTTAGGGGACAGATAATAATTGACAAGGTTAAGAAGCACCAGGCAGATGGTGTTATCTACTAATGACTAAGTTTAGTGATTCTGATGAATTCGACTATCCAATTATCAGAAAAGAATTAGAAAATGCAGGTATCATGCATATACTAGTTGAGGTAGACCAGCAAATGACTAACTTCGAACAGGCGAAAACAGCATTACAGACTTTCGCTGATATGATTTAATTTAAAAAAATTAAAATTTTAAGGAGGCAATCTATGATTTTCGAAAAAGAACATGAATTAGTTCGTCAGCTAGCTAAGGAATTCGCTGAAAATGAAATTAAACCAACTGCAGAAGAAGTTGATGAAACTGGCGATTTCCCTATGGAAATTTATCAAAAAATGGCTAAAGCTGGATTTTTAGGTATTAAGATACCAAAGGCTTATGGAGGTTCAGGTGGAGACCACCGTTCATATGCAATAGTTATGGAAGAATTAGCTAAGGCATCTGGTGTATCTACTATATGGATATCATCTCCAAACTCTCTACAGTCAACTCCAATACTAAGAGATGGTACTGAAGAGCAGAAGGAACAGTATCTTAGACCAATGGTTACAGGCGAAAAGTTATTCGCATTCGGTCTTACTGAGCCAGGAGCTGGTTCAGACGCAGCGTCTATATTGACAACTGCTGAAAAAGATGGTGATGACTACATCCTAAACGGAAGAAAAACTTTCATAACTGGTGCTCCAGTATCTGATTATGTAATAGTTTTCGCTAAGACTAATCCAGAATTAGGCGTTAAGGGTATATCTACTTTCGTAGTAGACTCTAAGCTAGAAGGTGTATCTTTTGGTAAGTCAGAAAACAAGATGGGTATGATTGGTTGCCCAACTAGTGATGTTGTTCTTGAAAATGTTAGAGTTTCTAAGGATTGTATGCTAGGCAGAGAAGGTAAGGGATTCATCAACGCAATGAAGACTCTAAGCGTTGGTAGATTAGGTATTGCCAGCCAGGCTCTAGGTCTTGCTCAGGGTGCTATGGAAGAAGCAGTTAAGTATGCTAAGTCTAGACACCAGTTCGGTAAGTCACTAGCTCAGTTCCAGAATACTCAGTTCATACTAGCAGAGATGGAAACAAAGTTAGCAGCTATGCGTCACCTTGTTTATGATGCTGCTTATAAGATGGATTTAGGACAAGCAGCTGATAAGGAAGCTTCAATGGCTAAATTATTCGCTACAGAAGAAGCAAAATGGATAATTGACAAAGCATTACAGATTCACGGTGGATATGGTTACATTAAGGAATATCCAGTTGAAAGAATGTACAGAGACATCAGAGTAACTTCACTTTACGAAGGAACATCTGAAGTTCAGAAGATGGTTATAGCATCAAGCTTATTGAAATAAGGGGAGGTATATATAGATGAAAATTGTAGCTTGCATAAAACAAGTACCAGATACAACAGAGGTAAAACTTGACCCTGTAAAGAATACTTTGATCCGTGATGGTGTACCTAGTATCATAAACCCTGACGATAAGGCAGGTCTTGAACTAGCACTTCAGATCAAGGAATCAGTTCCAGGATCTACTTTAACAGTAGTATCAATGGGACCTCCACAGGCAGAAGTTGCACTTAGAGAAGCATTAGCAATGGGAGCAGATGATGCAGTTCTAGTAACTGACAGAGCTTTCGGTGGAGCAGATACATGGGCTACATCTTCAACAATAGCTGGTGCACTTAGAAACATTGATTACGATATAATAATAGCAGGTAGACAGGCTATAGACGGTGACACAGCACAGGTTGGTCCACAGATCGCTGAGCATCTTGGAATACCTCAGGTATCTTACTGTGAAGAACTAAAGGTTGAAGGTGACAAGTTCATCGTTAGAAGACAGTTCGAAGATAGATATCACATAGTTGAAATAAAGCCACCTTGCCTAATTACTACACTAAGCGAAGAAATAGACCCAAGATACATGACAGTAGGCGGAATATTCGATGCTTATCAGAAGGAAATGAAGGTTTGGGGATTGAAGGACATTGAAGACAAACTAGATCTTTCAAATATCGGTTTAAAGGGTTCACCTACAAACGTTAAAAAGTCATTTACAAAGCAGGCTAAGGGCAAAGGCGTTAAGCTAGAAGGATTAACTCCAGAAGAAGCAGCTGATGCAATTCTTGCTAAGTTACAGGAAAAGTATTTTATATAAGATACTAGAGAATTACAATTATAAAAAAATAATGATTTGAAAGGAAGATTACCTAATGAACAAGGATATTTATGTAGTAGTTGAACAGGTAGACGGTGTCGTTCAAAAAGTAGGCATCGAGCTTATCGGTATAGCAAGTAAATTGGCAGCTGACCTAGGACAGGAAGTAGTTGCAGTTTTACTAGGAAAAGAAGTAAAGGGATTAGCTGAAAACCTAATCCACCACGGAGCAAACAAGGTTATATGTGTAGAAGATCCAATCTTGGAGCATTATGCAACTGAACCATATACTAAGGCATTAAACGCAATAGTAGAAGCTAAGAAGCCAGAAATAGTACTTTACGGTGCTACTTCAATAGGTAGAGACTTGGCTCCTAGAGTATCTGCAAGAGTACATACAGGATTAACAGCTGACTGTACTAAGCTAGAAATAGATCCAGAAACTAAGTTATTACTTATGACTAGACCAGCTTTCGGTGGTAACATCATGGCTACAATAGTTTGTAAGGAATTCAGACCTCAGATGGCAACTGTAAGACCAGGTGTTATGCAGGCCCTTCCTACAGACACTTCTAGAACTGGTGAAGTTGAACTATTCAAGGTTGAATTCACTGATGCTGATATGAACATCAAAGATCAGAGAAGTAATCAAGGAAAAGCATGCTAAGGTTGATATCACAGAAGCTAAGGTTCTAGTTTCTGGTGGTAGAGGTATCGGTAATGCAGAATACTTCGATGTATTAAAGGAATTAGCTGACGAACTAGGCGGTCTAGTTACTTCTTCAAGAGCTAACGTAGATGCTGGTTGGATCGGTAGAGAAAGACAGGTTGGACAGACTGGTAAGACAGTTAGACCAGACCTATACATGGCTTGTGGTATATCAGGAGCTATACAGCACTTAGCTGGTATGGAAGATTCTGAATTTATCGTAGCTATAAACAAGGATGCTCAGGCTCCTATATTCGACGTAGCTGACTTAGGTGTAGTTGGTGACTTACACAAGATAATGCCAATACTAATCGATAAGGTTAGAGCATTAAAGGCTGAAAAAGGCGAATATGTAATTTTTATTAACGAAAAAGAAAAATTTATTTCAACAGATTTTTTTGAAAAAAAGTTGTTTAGATAATACTGTGAATATAAAATTTCTGTAGTAAAATACAAAAATTTATTGTATAATATACCTAGGGATTTGCACTTCTCCCTAGGTATAGAGTACAATTTGTTTAAAAATAGACATTACTGTAGTAAATCTGACAAGTATGTCTAAAAAATTTAAACACATTGGTTAAATAAATAACGGATTGTTTAAATTTATTTAAAATTTTTATTATACGAATGCTTATTAGCTAGAGTTAGGGAGGCAAATTAATGGTTAAGGTTAGAGTAACTTGTAACAAAAATATTATTGAAAGATTCGGCGTTAAAAAGCCAGAAGGTTGGGATTTCCAGTATATCAACTATCCTTGTTCAGATGAGGAACTAGTTGAACAGTGTAAGGATGCAGACATAGTTTTCTGTGGTCCAGTTGATCATTTCAGAAGAGAAGTAATAGAACAGCTTGATAATTGTAAGCTTATTCATTCATTAGGTGTTGGCTTCGACAAGATAGACTTAGAAGCAGCCAAGGAAAAGGGTATTTATGTTTGCAATAATAGGGCCGTTAACGCAGTACCAGTTGCAGAATTAGCTCTTGGACATATGATAACTTCTTTAAGAAGAATGCCAGAAGCAGATGCAAAGATAAAAGCTAAGGGTGTTGACGGATTTAACGAAAGCTTCAGAGAATATCAAGTTAAGGGTCAGAGCGAATTGAGCTCAAGAGTAATAGGACTTGTAGGTCTAGGTGCCATAGGTAAGGCGGCTGTTAGAATGCTTAAGGCATTTGGATGCAAGATTCTTTATTATGATGTGTTCAGAGCTTCTGAAGACTATGAAAAAGAAAATGATCTTACTTTCTGTACATACGAGGAAATACTTGCTCAGTGTGACATAATTTCTTACCACGTTCCAGTTCTAGATACTACTAGAAACATGGTTCGTAAGGAAACTATAGCGCAGATGAAGCAGGATGCAGTAATAATCAACGTTGCAAGAGGAGAAATAGTTAACAACGAAGACCTAGCAGAGGCTCTAAACAACGGTAGAATCTTTGCAGGACTAGATGTTATAGCTCCAGAACCACCAAGTGCGGATCACCCTTTATTTAACCTAACTGAGGCTGGTAAGGCTAGATTATCAATTACTCCTCATATAGCAGGTACAACTGATGATGCGTTCATAAGAATGTCAGAATGGTCATATGCAGACATGGTTAAGGTTATGAATGGAGAAAGACCAAATAACGTAGTTAATGGTCTTTAATGACTAAGCCTATATGGCAAATCTATTTTAGAAGGTGAATGAGTATGGAAATTAAAAGAAAAGACGTTATCGTTTGTGGTTTTGCATTATTTGCAATTTTCTTTGGTGCTGGTAACTTGATATTCCCACCACACCTTGGTGTATTAGCTGGTGACAGATGGTTCACAGCTATGGTTGGATTCTTGATTTCAGACCCAGTTTTACCTATACTAGGTGTTATCGTTACAGCTAGATTAGGTGGTAGAGCAGACGACCTAGGTAAGAGAGTTAGTCCTAAATTTGCTAAGTTGATAGGTACAATCGCTATATTGACAATTGGACCTTTCTTCGCAATTCCAAGAACAGGTGCTACAACACATGAAGTATTTATTAGATCATTGTTCCCATCAGTTCCAATTTGGGCTACTTCAATAGTATTCTTCGGTTTAACACTTTACATCACATTAAATCCTGGTAAGGTTATCGACTTTATAGGTCAGTATCTTACACCAGCTCTTTTGATAATCTTGGCGATTATTGTGGTTATAGCTATAGTTAACCCACCAGATCCTAAGGTTACAACAGATGTGCAAGGACTATTTACAATGTCATTTAAGGAAGGTTACCAGACAATGGATGCTCTTGGTTCTCCTCTAATGGCTGGTATAGTTATAAGTGACCTTATAAGACGTGGATACCACGACAAGGAAGTTCAGTTCAAGGTAAGTGTTCAGGTTGGTATCGTTGCATTCATACTACTAGCTCTAGTTTACGGTGGTTTAACTTATGCAGGTGCTACAGTTGGTGGCCACTTCAATGGTGAAACTGAAAGAACTGTATTACTTATAGGTATGGTTCAATTAATGCTAGGAAACGTTGGTAAGGTATTCATGGGTATAGCTGTTGCTCTTGCTTGTTTAACAACTTCAACAGGACTAAGCTCAACTTGTGGTAACTACTTTGAAACTATTTCAGGTGGTAAGTTAAAGTATAAGCAGATAGTTTGCGTATGTATTGCTATAGCTTTCGTTCTTTCACTAATCGGTGTTGACGGTCTTATAGCAATAGCAGTTCCAATCCTATCAGCTATATACCCAGTTATCATAGTACTTATATTCATGTCTATATTTGACAAGCAGATCAAGTACAACTGGACTTATACAGGTGCTGTTATAGGTGCATTCGCAGTAGCTTTAATCGAAAGTATAAACCTTGCTTCAGTCATGAGAGGTGGAAACCTTCTTGCAGGTGCTGCTAAGGCTTGTGCTTCATTACCACTAGGTACATACGGATTCGAATGGGTTGTTCCAGCTCTTGTTTGCTCAATAGTACTTACACTAATAAGTGCTGTAGCAAAGGTTGGTAAGACAATAAATGATCCACTAGATTAATTTGTATTGAGATTCATCGAGCGAATTAAGCAATTATAAAAATGCATATGACTTTAAGCTTGATTCCTCTGGGCTAGGTTCTAGAGGAATCAAGTATTAAATATAGTAATTTTCAAAAAAGATTTCTAACATTAATTAGGAGGTAATTATTATGATTTCTCAGGAAATGGTAAAATTAGGTACAGCAAAATCAATAATCAGAGAATTAGCAGCATTCGGTGCTATGAGATCAGCTGAAATAGGTGCTGAAAACGTATTAGACTTTTCACTAGGTAACCCTTCAGTTCCAGCTCCAAAGGAAGTACAGGATGCAATTGTAGATATAATAAAGACTTATGAACCAAAGGTATACCATTCTTATTCTTCAGGTGCTGGTCATGACGGTTGTAGAACAGCTATAGCTGATGACCTAAACAAGAGATTTGGAACTAAGTATACTAAGGACAACCTATTGATGACTTGTGGTGCTGCAGCATCTCTAAACATTACTCTTAAGGCTTTAATCTCATCTGCTGATGATGAAATAATGGTTCTAGCTCCATTCTTCCCAGAATACACAGTATTCATCAATGGTCAGGGTGGTAAGCAGGTTCTTGTACCTTGCAAGGACGACATGCAGTTAAATATAGAAGGTGTTAAGGCAGCTATAACTCCTAACACTAAGGCTATAATAGTTAACTCTCCTAACAACCCATCAGGTGTTATCTATACACTAGATGAAATAAAGGCTCTAGTTGAATTACTAGAAGCTAAGGAAAAAGAATATGGTCATCCTATATACATCATAGCTGACGAACCATACAGAGAATTAGTTCTAATAGATGGTCTTGAAGTACCATTTATACCAAACCTATACAAGAACACAGTAATCTGCTATTCTTGGTCTAAGTCTCTATCTCTACCAGGTGAAAGAATTGGTTATATCCTAGTTCCAAGCGAAGTAGATGATGAATTACTTATGGCAGCAGTAGGTGGAGCAGCAAGAGTACTTGGTTATGTTTGTGCACCAACACTATTCCAGCTTGTAGTTGAAAGATGTGTAAGCGTACCACCAAATGTAGAAGTATACAAGAAGAACAGAGACCTTCTATATGATGGTTTAACTAAGCTAGGCTACAAGGTAGCTAAGCCAGCTGGTGCATTCTACCTATTCATTGAAGCGCCAGATGGAGATTCTGAAACATTCTCTGAAAAGGCTAAGGCTCATGACATGCTAGTAGTTCCTGGAACAGGATTCGGTTCAAAAGGCACACATGAGATTATCTTACTGTGTTGAAACTGAAAAGTGTGAGAAGTCACTAGCAGTATTTGAAAAAGTTGATGGCTGAATACAAGTAATCCTTGTATTAACCAAGAGATTTAAGTTAGATAATTAATACTTGATATAAAAAAGTGTCGGCATTTTATGCGGACACTTTTTTTATTTTCTTGTACAAGAAAGCTTATTGCCTAAGTGGTCCAAAAAAGATATAATAAATATGGATTAATTTATTAAAGAATAAAGTGGAATTCAATAATAGAAATATTAAGTCTGTAAATAAGTATTTTAGATTAAAGGAGAGATATATGTTTATTGGTGAAATAACAGCCCTGATGGCATCTTTTTGTTGGACTGTCAGTAGTACAATAGTAGAAAAAAAGGGAGTAGGCTTTTCTGCAGTAGCTATGAATGTTGCAAGGCAGATAGTTGCCTTCCTGGCAATAGGCCTCATAATAGTATTATTTAATAGGTCAAGCTTATCAACCGACCTCAGTTTTAGGGGGGCCTTTTTCCTTGCCATGTCTGGTTTGATTGGATTTTCTTTGGGTGATTCCTTCTTGATGAGCGCCTTTACCAGGATAGGGGCTCAGATTACCCTACTCATATATACTATATCACCAGTTTTAACAGCTATACTGGGTAGGATATTCTTTGGAGAAAGGCTAAGTCCTAGAAATATAGTAGGTATGCTGATTGTAATTGGGGCAATAATGCTGGTTATAGCCAAGGGAGGATCATCTAACCTAAAGGTAAAGGGAGATCCAAAGGGGCTTATTTTCGCCTTCTTGGCATCAATTGGTCAGGCCCTGGGTGTTTTATTTAGCAAGGCAGGTCTAGAAAATATACCGGCCCTACCAGCTACAGAAATTAGACTCTTGGGAGGCCTAGTAGGTATTTTGGTAATGTGTAGCCTAACTAAGGGGTGGCCAGATGTTAAGAGGCTATTTACATCAAGGCAGGGTATAGAGGTAACGCTTGGTAATGCCTTAATAGGTACTACTATAGGAGTTGTCCTATCAATGTTTGCTATTAAGTATACAAAGGCTGCCGTAGCATCAACTCTTATGACCATGTCTCCTGTCATGATAATACCTATAATGTTCTTTTGCTATAAGCAGAAGGTAAGCAAGTATGAGGTCTTAGGTGCAGTTATGTCAGTAGTTGGTGTAGCCCTATTGGTGTAATTTACAAAGTAGGAATGGTTTTTGTATAGCTTGTATTGATACTACAATTGTGATAAGATGTACTGGTAGATAGAATTCAAGTGAATCTATACTCACAAACCGGTTTATTTGTGATTTTATTGGAGAGCTTATATTAAAAAAATGAGACTCAGGATCTCAGTAAAATTAAGGGGGAAATATCAATGAAGGTAGATATGTTATGTGGTAAAATCCACAGGGCTACAGTTACCCAGGCAGAGTTAAATTATGTAGGGAGTATAACTGTAGATGAAGACCTGCTAGATGCGGCAGGTATAAGAGAGTACCAGAAGGTTCAAATCGTCGATATAGACAACGGAAGTAGGTTTGAAACCTATACAATAAGTGGAGAAAGAGGCAGTGGTATAATTTGCCTAAATGGTGCTGCAGCTAGGTGTGTAAGTGTGGGTGACAAGGTGATTATAATGGCCTACTGTGCATGCGACTACGAGGAGGCCAAGGACCACAAGCCTAGGGTAGTTTTCGTTGATGAAGACAACAAGGTTCACAGGTTAACACGCTATGAAAAGCATGGTAGAATTGAGGACTTAATCTATAATGAAGAGTAAATAGCTAATACCAAGTTCCTAGATAATTTTAAAAATAAACTGAATATAAATTATATATTTAAAGGTGCAGACCAGGTCTGCACCTTTAAATTTCGATTTAAGAATACTAAGTATATACAAGTTAAGTATAGGACTTAAATTCAAGAAGGTCTACTTTAAATCAGATGATTCTTAAAAGTTATTTCTTAAGTTGTCAAAAGGTGCTTCTAGTCAAGTTTACATAGTCCTTAAGAATCTTATATAAGCTGGCTGTTATTGGGACACCAAGCACAATTCCAGTAATTCCAAACAAACCACCACTGATTATGATTGCTACAAATACCCAGATTCCAGGTAGGCCTATAGAAGAGCCCACAACCCTAGGGTATATTAGGTTGCCCTCTAGCTGCTGTAGGACTATTAGGAATACTATAAAGGCGATGGCCCTGACAGGGTTCACAGATAAGATCATCAGGAAGCCAAAAAGTCCGCCTAAGTAGGCACCTACCATTGGTATTAAGGCTGTTACACCGACAACTGAACCTATCATGAAGGCATAAGGGAATCCAAGGATTAGAAGACCCACAGAGCATAGGACTCCAAGTATTATTGCCTCTAAAAACTGGCCTACAAAAAATGCCTTGAAGGTTTGATCTGTAACCTTAAGCAGGTAGTAAAGTCTGTCTAAAATATGCTGGGGTACAAAGGTAGCAAATAGTCTAGTAAATTGACTCTTTAGTCCCTCCTTGCTAGCAAGTATATAGATGGCTATGATCAAGGCAATTACAATATTAGCGATTGCGCTAAAGACTGAATTGATAATATTAAGTATGCCACCAGCCCAAGTAGTTGATAGGCTTACTAGCTTCTTTAAAATCTCCTGGGCATCTAGGTTGCTAGCCAGAAGCTTTGATTGGATCGAAGGGAATTCCTTTGATAGACCAGCTAAAAAGTTTACTATCTTCTTGTATATATCTGGGAAATTATTTGTAAAAACCACAACAAATTTAGATATCTGAGGAATGATAATCCTAGATACCAGCAGAATAATAAGAACAAAGAAGGCTAGGGCCAAAAGTATAGATATGGGTCTCTTCAATTTTTTTAAAGGTTTGGAGTTTAACCTATCCAGTAGTCTCTTCTCCACGTTCTCAACTATTATATTTAGTATAAAGGCTATAAAACAGCCTAGTAGTATTGGGCTAAGCACTGTAAGTATCTTGTCCAATATAGAATATATATCCTTAATATTTAATACTACTAGGGCAGTTAGGCCAAAGACCAGACTGATAAATACGATTCTTCTCTTAAAATTTATGCTATTCATATGTCCTCCTTTAGCTTCTATATCATATGTGAAAGGTCACATAGGCAAATCTCTATTTAAATTATACAATTTAAAACACAATCTTAATACGATTTTACATTATAAAAAAATATAATACAAGTAGGAAAAATTTATAAATTACCACCGTATATAGTTATATCTTAATATCTATTAAAGTGGTATAATAGTAGTACAAAGTAAACCTACTTTGCTTTGTATTGCTATGATTTTTATTTAATATTCTTACCTTGCCTCATAGCTAGCCTCTGGAATTATATATTTCTATGTACTTATTTAGATTAAACATTTGGACTAGCTATAGCGGGTAACTTTAGAGGAGGTATTATCATGACAGACGTATTTAACAATGAAAGGGTTTTGGTATCCTTTAAAACTAAGAGGAGATTGAGCCTAGAAAAGCAGGGTACAAATATGGTAGCCAATTGTCTACTAGGACATAACAGGACTTCTGGACTCGAGCCAGATGTATACACTATTTACCTTACAGACAAAACCTTTTTTGCTGAATATAGCAGGAAGAGCCTACATGGAGGCCTACCTAAAAAGGTTACAAAGCTGGATATACCTTTGGCGGATATCAAAAAGATTGAATTCAGAATTAAGGATGGCCAGGAGTGTCTATACGTATTCACTGACTGGGCCAAGGAATATGATTTTGAAATTGGAGATGCAGCTGCAAAGGCGGCTGCAGAGGAAATAATAGCCTATATAAATAAGTAGATAGACAGGAGATGCACAAGATGGATTTTAAGTTAGTATCTGACTATGTGCCGACAGGAGACCAACCTGAAGCCATAGATAGGATAGCTCAATCCATAGAAGAAGGCAATAAGTACCAGACCCTAGTAGGTGTAACAGGGTCTGGTAAGACCTTTGCTATGGCAAATATAATACAGCGAGTGAAAAAACCTACCCTTGTTCTTGCCCACAACAAGACCCTGGCTGCCCAGCTCTATAGTGAGTTCAAAGAGTTTTTCCCTGAAAATGCTGTTGAATACTTTGTTTCATACTATGACTACTATCAACCAGAGGCCTATGTTGCCCACAGTGATACCTATATAGAAAAAGATGCCAGCATAAATGATGAAATAGACAAGCTAAGGCATTCAGCCACAGCCGCTATCTTAGAAAGGAATGATACAATTATAATATCTTCCGTTTCTTGTATTTATGGCTTGGGTGATCCTAAAGACTACAAGGAGCTGATGTTGTCACTAAGACCTGGCATGGTTAGGGACAGGGATGACATAATCAAGAGGTTGGTGGAAATCCAGTATGAAAGAAATGATGTAAATTTCATCAGGGGTACCTTTAGGGTTAGGGGAGATATTTTGGAAATATTCCCAGCTAGTAATGATGAAAAGGCCATCAGGATAGAGTTTTTTGGTGATGAAATAGATAGGATCACAGAAATAGACTATCTCACAGGTAAGGTGGCTGGGCAGAGAAATCATGTGGTAATATTCCCAGCATCCCACTATGTGACTACGCCTGAAAGAATAGAAAGAGCAATTGGGTCTATAGAAGAGGAGTTAGACCAGGCTATAAAGGACTTTAAGGCCCAGGACAAGCTACTTGAGGCCCAGAGGATAGAGCAGAGAACCAAGTACGATATAGAGATGCTTAGGGAAATTGGCTTTGTCAGGGAATAGAGAATTATTCTAGGCATATAACAGGTAGGGCCAAAGGAGAAAAGCCCTATACACTAATGGACTTCTTCCCGGAGGACTACCTTATAATAGTAGACGAATCCCACGTAACCATTCCCCAGGTCAGGGGTATGTACGCAGGAGATAGGTCTAGAAAGAAGTCCCTTATAGAAAATGGCTTTAGGTTAGAGTCAGCCTACGATAATAGGCCGCTCAACTTTGAGGAGTTTGAATCTAACATACACCAGGTCCTATTTACGACTGCTACGCCCGGCCCATATGAAATGGAGCATACAGAGGTATTTGCAGAGCAAATAATCAGGCCTACAGGTCTCTTGGATCCAACTATAAGCGTAAGACCGGTTGAAAACCAAATAGATGACCTTATAGTAGAAATAAATAAAAATGTTGAAAGGGCGAAAGAGTCTTAATAACTACCCTTACCAAGAAGATGAGTGAAGACCTAACAAAGTACCTACTAGAGGCTGGTATCAAGGTAAAGTATATGCACTCAGATATAGTAACCCTTGAGAGGACTGAAATAATCAGGGACCTAAGGCTAGGCAAGTTTGATGTCTTGGTCGGTATCAACCTCTTGAGAGAGGGACTAGATATACCTGAGGTGTCACTTGTAGCCATATTAGATGCTGACAAGGAGGGCTTCCTAAGGTCAGAAACATCTATGATACAGACCATTGGTCGTGCTGCCAGAAATGCAAACGGAAGGGTCATCATGTATGCTGATAGGGTAACCGACTCTATGCAGAGGGCAATATCTGAGACTGAAAGAAGAAGGTCTATCCAGATAGCCTATAATGAAAAGCATGGCATAGTACCTAAGACCATACAAAAGGGCGTAAGGGATAGTATAGAGGCAACAAAAATAGCAGAGGAAGTTGAATCCTATGATGTAAATGATATAAGGAACCTAAAGGATGAGGCTGAAATTAGCCAGGCTATAATAGTTCTAAAATCAGAAATGATGGCTGCTGCTGAAAATCTAGAGTTTGAAAAGGCTGCTGAACTTAGAGACAAGATTATGATTTTGGAGAAAAAGCTCTAACCATTACCTATATCAAGACACCATACAAAAGACTTAAAATTACAGATTCCAGATAGGCTATAAATAACTAGTAATAAAAAGTAGTAAAATTATAAAGATAAATATGTAAAATGGAAAGGTGGTAAAACCATGAATTTCAAAGAATTAGTAAAATCAAACAGAACTTGTAGAAGATATGATGGTACAAAGTCTATCACTAGACAGGACCTACTAGATCTTGTAGACCTGGTAAGGTATACTCCTTCTGGTATGAACAAGCAGGCTCTTAGGTTTGCCATAGTTGCTGATGAGGAAACAAATGCTAAAATATTTAGGACTTTGTTTTGGGCAGGTTATATAAAGGACTGGGATGGGCCTATTGAGGGCGAGAGGCCAGGTGGATATATACTTGTATTTGAAGACATTAATTATGGTAAGCCTATGCCAGAGGATATTGGTATAGCAGCACAGACAATAGCCCTAGGTGCAAGGGCTGAGGGTAAGGCTGTATGTATAATCAAATCTTTTAAGAAGAATGAAATAAAGGAGATCCTAGGTATAGGTGACAACTTAAATCCAATACTAGCTATACCAATAGGATATCCACTAGAAGAGGTTGTAATAGATGATATACATGCAGGTGATGATATTAAGTACTATAGGGACCAGGACCAGGTCCACCATGTACCAAAGATTGTCACTGAAGACTTGTTGGTGAAAAAGTAATAGAAAGGGAAGATTTTGAACGAATACATAAGAATAAAGGGTGCCAGGGAAAACAACCTAAAGGCTGTTGACCTTGACCTACCCAGAAATAAATTTATAGTTTTTACAGGTCTATCTGGATCTGGTAAGTCTTCTTTGGCCTTTTGATACCATATATGCTGAGGGCCAGAGAAGGTATGTAGAGAGCTTATCTTCATATGCAAGACAGTTCTTGGGCCAGATGGACAAGCCTAGCGTAGACTACATTGATGGTCTCTCTCCGGCTATTTCCATAGACCAGAAGACTACATCCAAGAATCCTAGGTCAACTGTTGGTACAGTCACAGAAATATATGACTACCTAAGACTCCTATTTGCCAGGGTGGGCAAGGTGCACTGCCCCCAGTGTGGCAAGCTGATCAGCCAGATGACCATACAGGAAATAGTTGATAGGGTTATGGAATATGAGGAGTCTAGTAGGCTTCAAATTCTGTCTCCGATAATTAGGGGCCAGAAGGGTAGCCATAAGAAGACCCTAGACTACATTAGGAAAGAGGGCTATGTCAGAGTAAGGATAGATGGTGAAAACTATGATATAAACGATGATATAGACCTGGAAAAGAATAAGAAACACAGCATAGAAATAGTTGTAGATAGGATAATAGTAAAGTCTGGTATTGAGGCCAGGTTGGCTGATTCAATCGAGGCAGCCGTAAAATTGTCTGATGGACTGGTAATAGTCCAGGATATTAGGCAGGAAGAGGAAACTATGTTTTCTACAAAGTTTGCATGCCCTGACCATGGTATAGGTATCGAGGAGCTATCTCCTAGGATGTTCTCCTTCAATGCTCCCTTTGGTGCCTGTGATATGTGTAATGGACTGGGTGAGAGTAAGGAAGTAGATATAGACCTAATAGTGCCCAATAGGGACCTAAGCCTTAAGCAGGGGGGCTATTGCAGCCTGGTCGAGCAATGGACTTAATGACAATACCTACTACTCTATGATGATCCAGTCCCTATGTAAGGTCTATGGGGTATCCCTAGATACACCATTTAAGGACCTTCCAGATGACTTTGTTGAAGAGCTACTTTATGGCAAGGATAATACCCTATTAACCTTTGAGTTCGACTCAAAGTTTAGTGGTATGAAGACCTACCAAAACTACTATGAGGGTGTAGTTGTCAACATAGATAGGAGGTATAGGGAAACTAACTCAGACTTTATGAGGGACAAGTTAGAGGACTTCTTTGCAGAAAATCCATGCCCTAAGTGTAATGGCCAAAGGTTAAAGCCAGAGGTACTTGCAGTAAGGGTTAATGGTAAGAATATAATGGAGGTCACGGACCTATCTGTTGAAGGCCTAATTGACTATGTTTCTAACCTAGAATTGAGCCAGAAGGACCAGGTTATTGCCAAAGATATAGTCAAGGAAATAAAGGAGAGGGCATCCTTCCTATACAATGTAGGCCTAGGCTACCTTACCCTATCAAGGAAGGCAGGAACTCTTTCAGGTGGCGAGCCCAGAGAATGACTGGTTGCCCAGATAGGCTCGGCCTTGACGGGTGTCCTATATGTTCTAGATGAGCCTAGTATAGGTCTTCACCAGAGGGACAATGACAAATTGATTGCCACACTTAGGAACCTAACTGACCTAGGTAATACCCTTATAGTTGTAGAACATGTATATACACGATGAGGGTTGCAGAGACCATATAGTAGACATAGGACTGCAGGTATACATGGTGGTGAGATATTGCTGAGGGAAATTCAGACCAGATTGTAAAAATAATGATTCGATTACTGGCAAGTACCTGAGTGGTGATACATTGCCTATTCCTGAAAATACAAGAAGTGGCAATGGTCTCTTCCTGGAGGTAAGAGGGCTAGTGGAACAACCAAAAATATAAATGTAAAGTTCCCACTGGGAGTTTATATGCACAGTGTATCAGATCAGGCAAGTCAACCCTCGGTAAATGAAATTTTCACAAGCAATACGACTAAAAAGCTTAATGCTTAGGTTAGGCCAGGTGTTGGCCAAGGAAACCCCAGGTATACAGAAAGTCGTAGGACAAGGTTATAAATATGAGATCAAAGCTCAATAGGTAGGACCCTAGGTCCAACCCAGCTACCTATACAGGTGTACGGATATGATTAGGACCTTTGCATCGACTAATGGCCAAGGCTAGCTGGCAAGTGAAGCAAGACGGAAGCCAATGTCAAGGGTGGTAGGTGTGAGGCCTGCAAGGGTGATGCTGGTATCCTAAAGATAGAGATGTTCTTCCTGCCAGATGTTTATGTTCCTTGTGAGGTATGTAAGGGTGAAAGATACAACAGGGAGACCCTACAGGTTAAATACAAGGACAAGTCCATAGCAGATGTACTGGAAATGAATGTTGAAGAGGCCCTGGAATTTTTTGAGAATATACCTAGTATAAAGAGAAAGCTTGAAACCTTGATGGACGTTGGTCTATCTTATATAAAGCTAGGGCAGCCATCTACCCAGCTATCCGGCGGAGAGGCCCAGAGAATAAAGCTGGCTACCGAGCTGAGTAAGAGACCTACAGGCAAGACCCTTTATATCTTAGATGAGCCTACAACAGGCCTGCATTCAGAGGATGTAAGGAAGCTGATAGAGGTCCTACAGAGGCTAACCGATACTGGAAATAGTATTGTGGTAATAGAACACAACCTAGATGTAATCAAGACTTCAGACTATATTATCGATCTTGGACCAGAGGGTGGTAATAGGGGAGGTACTATAATAGCAAGTGGAAGCCCAAGAGAAATATGCCAGGTAGAAGAGAGCTATACAGGCCAGTACCTAAAGAAGATGATATAGGAATAAGGTAAGAAATGAAGCAAGAAATCAAACGAAAAAAAGCGAGTAATATACTAAGTAGCCTATTAAGTTATAAACAAAGGAATAAACTAAGCAATAAAAGCAAGTAAAAATGGTTAGATAATATTTAGCGTTGGTGAGAGAAAATTCTCCCAACGCTAAATTTTTTTAAAAAAATAGGAACACACATCAAATCTCGTGTATAATTTAAATCGTCAAAAAAATAATAAGGAGAAATGATATGTGTTCTAATGCTAGTATAACAGAAATCTTAGGAATTAACGATAACAATTTAGTAATTTTTAGGTAATGAAAAAGAAAAATATTAAGGGGATAGAATATACAGTCCTAAGGGGAAAGCTTTCACATAGGCCGACTTGCTGCCCTAAATGTGGTATAGTCAATAAAAAAATTATGACATAACTAAAAATGGGAGTCAGATCTGGAAAAATACTTTTTTAATAGGGTTAATACAAACCCTTTGATATTGATGGTTAAAAAGCAGAGGTTTTTTTCTGTAAGCATTGCGAGTCAACATTTATGGCCAAAACACCTATCGTAGATAAGGGTGCTTCATATCGAATGATGTTAAAAAGGTCAATAGTTTTAAACCTATGTGAGACTAAGTCAATGGACTTAATTGCAAGAGAACACTGTGTATCTCCTACTAGTGTTGCCAGAATACTCCGTTTAACTGAAGATAAGAGAAGAAAAAATTATCTACCTAGGATTCTATCAATAGACGAATTCAAGTCAGTAAATACAGTTGATGCGTCTATGAGTGTAAATTTAACCGATTTAGAAGGCGGTCATATTTTTTTGATATCCTAGCAGATAGGGAGACAAAGATACCTCTTTGAGTATTTTAATTCCTATCCCTTGAAGGTTAGAAAAAGGGTAGAATATGTGACTACAGACATGTATAGGCCATATATTGATCTTGCCGAGAAGGTCTTTCCAAATGCCAATATCGTAGTTGATAAATTCCACATAGTACAGCTCTTGACAAGGGAGTTAAACAAGTTAAGGATAAATGAGATGAAGAAGCTTAATACCAGGTCTAAAGAGTATAAAAATACTGAAGAGATACTGGAAAAATACCCCTTGATGAGAAACTGGGAATTAAACAGGATATATTTTTACAAGAATAGGCACTTTAAAAAAATATGACTAGTTCAATTGATATATTAGACTATATGTTAAAGGAATTTCCCAACTTAAAAGAGGCCTATGATTTTTTTATCAAAAACTTCCTATTAAGTATTTCTAAAAATGATGTAGCTATGCTTGAAGAGATTCTAAATACTAGGACTGATAAAAATACTGATGTGTTTTAGGAAGAGTATAAAAACCCTTAAAAAGCTTAGAAAGTATGTGGTTAACTCATTAAAATATGACTATACGAATGCTATGGTGGAGGGTAAGAATAATAAGATAAAGGTAATTAAAAAGAGTATCCTACGGATATAGGAGTTTTAGGAATTTTTAAGGCAAGGATAATGCTAATGGAAAGGTATAAGATATAAAAGGGCAAACATCCATAGCTATCAGTTTGCTATGGATGCTGCCGCATAATTTAATAGATTTTATTGATTTAAATTATCACCAACGTTATTTGACATAGAGCCGTAAAAATAATCTAGTTAGGTCTATCACCTAGCTAGATTATTTTATTGAAAAAAACACATACAATATATCTAATAAGGTATAAAGGGATAATTGATATAAAATTAAAAGGTCTATTTTCTGATTAAATTTAAATTCTAAACTTATTTTCCTTAATTTACATTCAATAATAAGGATAAATTCCTTGTAAATATAGGAAAAAAACGATTTTTTTATATTTGATTATTCCTATATTTTTGTTATATAATAGCTTTATCTAAATTAGTAGGAGGTTTGAGTTTATGAGAGATTTACTCAGAAAATGGAATAGCGTAAGTCTAGTTAAGCGTATCATCATTGGTATGGTTCTAGGTGCTATCTTAGGTGTGGCAGCACCAAAGGCAGTAGCAATAGGAATGCTAGGTACATTATTCGTTGGTGGACTGAAGGCAGTTGCACCAGTATTGGTTTTCGTTTTGGTTATTGCGGCTATATGTCAGCATCAGTCAGGACAGAAGACAAACATGAAGAGCATCATCGTTCTATATCTAGTAGGAACATTCTCAGCAGCATTGATTGCAGTAATTGCAAGTTTTGCATTCCCAATTAAGCTAATCTTGGCAGAGGGAGCAACAGATGTAACTGCACCAGGTGGAATTGCAGAAGTTTTAAAGGCATTATTAATGAATATAGTTGACAATCCACTAAATGCAATTGTTAATGGAAACTATATAGGTATATTAACATGGGCACTTATATTTGGTTTCGCTTTGAGAAAGGCAGCTGAAGGTACTAAGAAGATATTCGCAGACATTTCAGATGCAGTATCTCAGGCAGTTAAGTGGGTAATCAACTGTGCACCATTCGGTATCATGGGTCTAGTATTCAACACAGTATCTACAAACGGTCTAGGAATATTCACAACTTACGGTAAGCTATTACTAGTATTGGTTGGAACAATGTTCTTTATAGCCTAGTTGTAAATCCATTCATCGTATGGATTTGCACAAGAACTAACCCATACCCATTGGTAATGAGGACATTAAAGGATAGTGGTATGTATGCCTTCTTCACAAGAAAGTTCAGCAGCAAATATACCAGTTAACATGAACTTATGTAAGAGCCTTGGTCTAGACAAGGATACGTATTCAGTTTCTATACCTTTAGGAGCTACAATAAACATGGCCGGTGCAGCTGTAACAATAGCTGTACTATCATTGGCAGCAGCTAATACACTAGGTATTAAGGTTGATATGCCAACTGCTATTATACTAAGTGTTCTATCAGCTGTATCAGCTTGTGGAGCATCAGGTGTTGCTGGTGGATCATTACTATTGATACCTCTAGCTTGTTCACTATTTGGTATACCAGCAGATATATCAATGCAGGTTGTTGGTGTTGGTTTCATCATAGGTGTTATTCAGGACTCTTGTGAAACTGGTCTTAACTCATCAACTGACGTTCTTTTCACAGCTACAGCTGAGTTAATGGAAAGAAAGAAGAAGGGCGAAAAGGTTGACTATGCAAGCGTAAAGGCAGCAGCAGAAAATAATACTCTATAATTTAAGCTTATTTAAGGGGATTGGCCAAGCCAATCCCCTTTTTACACGTATAATTTTAGTCTTGGATAATCGATAAATTGTACCCATACAAACATAATAAAATTGCCAGTATAATTGAATATTTCTTAAAAGTGTATTATATTATTTAGTGTAGACAGGATATGTCTCAAAAATGTAATTATATATGGAGGTTATTATGAGCGAACAGTTAGGAAGTAGGAAGGGTCTTCAAACAAAGGATATAGTCTTATGTGGTATATTGATGGCCTTGACAACTGTAATGACAATGATAGTGCAGATACCTGTAATAGGTGCCCATGGCTATGTGAATATGGGAGATACAGTGGTATTATTTACAGCCCTTTACCTGGGCAGGAAGGAGGGGGCCATAGTTGGTGGACTTGGATCAGCCCTTGCCGACCTTATATCCGGTTATGGAGTATATGCACCCGTGACACTTATTGCTAAGGGTCTAGAAGGATTTGTATGTGGTTTGATAGCAGAGAAGGTATCTGGTAGGGCAGGAAGAATAGTAGGTACACTTGTTGGTGGTACAATTATGGTTACTGGATACTTTATAGGGGAAATCTTTATGTATGGTCTAAAGACTTCTGCTGCAGCCGTGCCAGCAAACTCTATGCAGGCCATATTTGGTATAATTACTTCACTAGTAATATATGCTGGTGTATCAAGGGCCATGCATAAGTCTAAATAGGCTAGCTGAGACTAAGAGGCCTATAGAAGTAATAGACAAGTAATTATATTTCAGTATTATATACTAAGATAAGTATACAAACTAAAAAATAAAAGTGACTGTTAAAGGGAGATTCCAGTAGGGGTCTCCATTTTTCTTTTCTTGGAGTAGAATAGTGAAATTAAGAATAATTTTTTTAGTTGATTTTTGTTTGAAAGTATATAGCATGGGTAAACTAATTTATAGGTAAACTTTGTAGTTAAGGTTTTAATTGAGAATTGAAAAACCTATTTCAAATAATAAACACTCTGAAATTAAAAAGAAAAATAGTTAATAAAAATATTGACTATAATTTCAATTGAGAGTATAATTAAGAGAAATAACTATTATGTTTATTTTTGAAAAAGATTAACAACGTTAAATAAACGTTCGAAAAATTAAAATTTATTATGGGAGGTAATGAAAAATGACATTAGAATTAAAGGGAACAAAGACAGAAAAGAATTTACAGGATGGTTTTGCAGGAGAGTCTCAGGCAAGAAATAAATATACTTACTATGCATCTCAGGCAAGAAAAGAAGGATACAACCAGATAGCTGACCTATTCTTAGAAACAGCTAACAACGAAAAGGAACATGCTAAGCTTTGGTTCAAGGCTCTTCACGGTGGAGAAATACCAACAACTGAAGAAAACCTACTAGATGCAGCTGAAGGTGAAAACTTTGAGTGGACTGACATGTATGTTAGATTTGCTGAAGAAGCTAAGGAAGAAGGTTTCAAGGATTTAGCTAGACTATTTGAAGGTGTTGGAGCTATAGAAAAGGTACATGAAGAAAGGTATAGAACTCTACTTCAGAACCTAAAGGATGGTAAGGTATTCGAAAAGGAAGAAGTCGTACTTTGGGAATGTGCTAATTGTGGTCATATCCATATAGCTAAGAAGGCTCCTAAGTTATGTCCAGTATGTAAGCATCCTCAGGCTTTCTTCAAGGTAAGAGAAGAGGGTTGGAGATAATTGACAACCTGTCGATTAGCTTCTTGTTTAAATGGTAGTGAGGTAATAGATGAAATATTCAAGACAGAGAGAATTAATCCTAAATAACGTGATAGATAGCAAGGGTCATCCAACAGCTGATGATGTTTATGATGACTTAAAAAAGGCCAATCCAAGTCTTAGTCTTGGTACTGTGTACAGGAACTTGACTCAGCTTGAAAAGAACGGCATGCTAAAGAAGGTAAATATACCTGGAGATCCTGTTCGTTTCGAGGCCAACTTGACAGACCACAATCACTTTGTTTGTGATGACTGTAAGAAGATTAAGGATATAGATAATAATGTAGTTGACTTTTCAGAAAAGCTACTTGATGAACAGGGCCTAAAGATAAAGTCAAGCTATGTAATCTTGACTGGTACTTGTAGCGAGTGCCACAGATAAGTAAACAATTTATATTTATATAAAAAGATCCATCAAAAGGTGGGTTAGAATAAAAAGGAGGAAATGTAATGGCAAGAGAATTAACATTCTATAAGAGTAATAAATGTGGGAATGTCGTAGAAGTAGTAGTAAATGGTGGCGGAACACTAGTTTGCTGTGGAGAAGACATGAAGGAATTAAAGGCTAATTCTACAGATGCTGCTAATGAAAAGCACGTTCCAGTAATCGAAGTAGCTGGTAACAAGGTAAGTGTTAAGGTTGGTAGCGTTGCTCATCCAATGACTGAAGAACACCACATAGCTTTCGTTGTACTTCTAACTGAAAAGACTGTACAGAGAGTTGACCTAGACCATGTTGGTGAACCAGTTGCAGACTTCGTAATAGCTGATGACGATAAGGTAGTGGCTGCTTACGAATACTGTAATCTTCACGGATTATGGGTTGCTAGAGCGTAGTAACTGATATAGATATATTTGCAGGCGGTTTTAATCGTATTTAACCACTTGTGCAATATATAATTGATTTTAAAAATAAGAGTCTCGTATTTTATACGGGGCTCTTGTTTTGTTTTATATGTTTAAAAAAGAAGAACCCTCGAAAAGAGGATTCTTTTTTTATAGATATTAATTTAAATATTATTCTGCATTCTTGTCAGAATTTGGCCCTTCATTAGCTTCAGCCTGTAGGTCTGACTCACTAAATAGCTTTACCTCTGACTGGATATCCGTCTGGTCTCCTGAATTGTGTTCAGCCTGAGCTGGGTTCTTATTTTCTAAGTCAGTCTGCTTAGACTGAATTTTAGGCTCAGGTTTACTTTCTAGTCTCTTTTCCTTTTTTACCTCAGACTTAGCCTTCTTCTTGCCCTTATTTTTAGGCTGGCCACCAGCATCCTTATATCTTCTTCCAGTTATGATATCCTTGATTAGGCTTATTATCAACCAAAGGATTATAATAAGTATTAGGATAGGAAGTCCAAATATAATAAGTGGAGCAGGTACTGGACCAGTCTTGTCGCCTATTTCCTTGTTCAGGAACTTGTAGAAGTCTGACTTCATTATATTACCTGGAGTCAGGCTAGCTGGAGTCAGATTAGAGATTGATCTCTTGGCATCAGAGAAAAAATCTCCGAGATTGCTAAAGATACCTAGGACACCATGTAGAGATGAAGAGCCTTCCTTCTTAATAGTGCCTATTAAGCCCTTAGAGGAGTCATTCTTTTTATCTTCAGTCTTCTTAGTGTCTGCCTTTTTAGGTTCTGATGTATTTGAAGAAGAATCCTTCTTGTCTTCAGTCTTCTTAGTGTCTGCTTTTTTAGTATCATTAGTGGACTTCTTATCGTCTGCCTTCTTGTCGCTATTTAAACCGAGCTTAGATAGGACTAACTGTAGGTAGGTCTGGGAGCTGTTTTCCGCAACCAGGCCTATACTAGATACCATTTCACCATTCTTATAGATGTTCATAGTACCGATTATATCTCCCTTCCTAACCGGCATTTCAAGCTTATCAAAATTATACTTGTAGGAATATCCCTTTATATTAGCATCATCAGTCTTCATAGCAGTTATGCTATAGTCATTTGCCAGCCTGTACTTTATTTTGCCTGGCCTAGCAAATTTGACTGATTTTTCACCCTTTATATCATCTGCCCTATAGATAGTGATGCTTTTATAGTTTTCTAGACCGTAATCGATTAGGGTTCTAGAATCATGATAAAGACTACCACCCGGTGCAAAAAAGACATTCGCCATCAGCCTGATATTACCCTGCTTAGCTGTTGATACTAGGCAGTTACCAGCGTCATCAGTGAAGCCAGTCTTGATTCCATCTACAATATCATACTTGATAGGTATAGTCTTGCCCTTGTAGTCGATAGTATCACTAGATGTTAGGAACTTGTTGCTGTTGACTAGGTTTCTTTCAACCTTTATCCTATCACTAGCTTTGAAGGATACACTCTTCATCTTTACTATTTCACTGATGGTAGGGTTACCATAGGCTATCCTAGACAAGATTGCCATATCCATGGCAGTAGTGTAGTGGTCAGTATCTGGCAGACCATGAGGGTTGTTGAAGTGGGTATTGTTAGCCCCATACTTCTTGGCCTCTTCATTCATATAATTTATAAAGTCCTGTGGGTTGCCACCACCAAAATGCTTGGCCAGAACATAGGCCACATCATTTGATGAATGGATTAGCAGGGATTCCAATAGCTCCCTTACTGTAAATTTCTCTCCGTTCTCAAGGTACATACTTGAACCCTCTATCTGAGGTATGTCCTTTATTTCTACTAACTCATCAAGATTTTTAGATTTTTTCAAGACACAAAAGGCAGTCCATATCTTAGTAGTTGATGCTGGATACATCTTTTGTGTTGCATTTTTCTTGTATAGGACCTGGCCTGAGTTGTAGTCCATCAAGACCATGTATTTTGATTTTAAGGCGTCTAAATCACTAGTTTGGTCTGCATGAGAAGTCAGGCTAGCTGGTGCTAGCAGGCCTATAGAAAGGGTCAATGCTGATAAAACTGATACAGTTCTTTTCATATATTGTTTAGATGTAGTAAAAAAATACATCTCCTCCTCTCCTGATTATTTATATATATCTCCAAATTAGTATATCATAAAATCACTTATATAAGAAGGTCTTAGATGAATTTACACTAAAAAGAAATTCTTGTTTTTATAAATCTGTCTATAAGATATAAAAGACTATTTTATTAGGGTTGGAGGTAGATTATGGAGAGATTGATAGCCAAGCTTAAGTGCTTGGATAGAAAAAAACTGATAATAACAAGCCTAGTAGCCATTTTCTTTATATACAAGCTGGTATTTGTAGGTGGGCTAGGGTTTTTTGATAGAGGAAATCCTATAAGTGATGACCTTGGGGCTAGTGCTGGGACTAATACCAGGGAAAATGACAGGTTCCTATCCAATAAGAGGGGGTCCTATAGTGGTTCTGATTCAAACGGTCAGGATAATAGTGGTAACATAGTCAGCCTAGATGGTGGCCAAGACAAGGCCAAAAATAAAAATGGCAAGATAGTAGTATATATTTCAGGGGCAGTATCTAGCCCTGGAGTCATAAGTATAGGGGCAGACAAGAGGCTAGATGATGCTATTAAGATGGTTGGAGGCCTAGCCAAGGATGCGGACATAAATAGGGTAAACTAGCCATGAACCTAGAAGACTCCCAACACTACATCATCCCCTATAAGGGTCAGGATGTACAAGCAGACCAGCCACAAGGAGGGGGCCAATCTGTAAATGCAAGTGGTCAAGCTGGACAGGGCCAGAGCCAGGGCCAAGCCAATGACCAGTCCAAGGTTAATATTAATACAGCTGATGAAAAGAGCCTAGAGGCCATACCAGGAGTTGGACCAGCAACTGCCAAGAAGATAGTGGACTATAGGACCAAGCAGGGCAAGTTTAATGCTACTGAGGACATAAAAAATGTATCAGGTATAGGGGATAAAAAATTTGAGTCCATGAAGGATTTTATTTCAGTCAAATAGATTTTTAAGACTCCCTGTGTTATAATTAGGTTTGTAAAAATAAGATATTTGGGCCAAGGTCTAGGTTCAAATATTGTTATAGAATGGGGGAGTATAACGTGAATAAGGAGAATATAAAGGGTATTATTTTTTGCCTTCTTATGGCAATACCTGCCTGGTTTTTGGGTAAAATCATGCCTATAATTGGGGGACCGGTATTTTCTATCCTAATAGGAATTCTGGTTGCAGGCCTGCTTAAGGATGGTAAGAAAACCTTTCAACCAGGCATCAACTTGTATCTAAGAAGGTACTCCAGTATGCGGTTATCCTACTGGGATTTGGTTTGAACCTACAGATGATTATAAGAGTTGGAAAAATCTCCATACCAATAATTATAAGTACTATAGCTACATCACTGATAGTTTCGTACATCTTGTGTAGGGCCTTGAATATACCTAGGAAGATTTCTATCCTGGTAGGTGTAGGATCATCTATTTGTGGAGGGTCAGCCATAGCAGCTACAGCTCCTGTAGTAGATGCAGACAGTGATGAGATAGCCCAGGCTATTTCTGTGATATTTTTCTTTAATATCATTGCAGCCCTGATTTTCCCTATTTTGGGAGATATATTGGGCCTATCAAATAGTGGTTTTGCAGTTTTTGCAGGGACAGCTATCAATGATACTTCATCAGTAACGGCAGCTGCTTCATCATGGGATAGTATCCATAAGACAGGTTCAGCAGTACTGGATTCAGCTACAATAGTAAAGCTGACTAGGACCCTGGCAATTATACCGATTACCTTTTGCCTGTCTCTATATGAAACGAAGAAGTCTGGAGTCCAGGAGGGCAAGAAAATTAACTTTTTAGCCATGCTACCAAGGTTTATCCTGTACTTTATACTTTGTTCTATTATAACTAGTCTATTTGACCTTGCTATAGGCAAGGGTGTAATTACTGGTAGGAGTGCTAGTATGGTTACAGGATTTTTTGCCCTGATGAAGAAGGTCAGCAAGTTCTTTATAGTTATGGCCATGGGTGCCATAGGTCTTAACACGAATATAGTTAAGTTAATAAAGACAGGTGGTAAGCCCCTATTACTTGGAGCTACATGCTGGATTAGTATAATATTGGTCAGCCTAGGTATGCAGTTTGTAACAGGCTTATTGTAATTACATTATGACTAGTTTGGTTTAGCATATAAGGGTCCTATAGGGCCTATATGGGAGATTAGCCTTGGTTTGTAATCAAACCTGACTGGTCTTGGAATATTAAGAGATACTTTTTAGGAGGAATAATGAAGAATTTAAAGATTGGTATAATTGGTGCCATGAATGAAGAGGTAGTTGAATTAACTGCCATGATAGAAGATAGAAGAACTAGACTAGTTGCAGGCATGGCCTTCAATGAGGGTAGGATAAAGGGTCGTGATGTGGTAGTTGTTGAGTGTGGCATAGCCAAGGTAAATGCAGCCATGTGTACCCAGATATTAATTAGTGAATTCGGGGTTGGGGCTCTTATCAATACAGGTGTAGCAGGTGCCCTTCACGAGGACCTAAATATTAATGATGTGGTTATATCTACAGATGCTATCCAGTACGATGTTGATGCATCTAGCCTAGGTGATCCTAAAGGGACTATACCTAGGATGAAGACATCTGTATTTGTGGCAGATTCTAGTCTAATAGATATGGCCTATGAATCCTTCCTAGAAGAAAAGAGCGACTATAAGGCCTATAAGGGCAGGTTGTGACTGGCGACAAGTTCGTGGCTAGCCTTGAAGAAAAGACCTATCTTAGAGAGGAATTTGGTGGCTACTGTTGTGAGATGGAAGGTGGGGCAATTGCCCATGTAGCCCACTGTAATGGACTTCCATTCGTAATCATTAGGGCCATTTCTGACAAGGCTGACAAGTCGGCTGAATTAGCCTATGATGAATTTGTAAAGAGGGCAGCCGAGACCTCAAAGGACATGGTCCTAAATATCTTAGCCAAGATAGGTTAATACAATTGACCGAATTTTCTACTAATGATATAATTTAAGAGTATATATAGCTTGTCATATAAAGGAGAATAGAATTATGGGAGAAAATGGAAAGAAAGTTATATTTAGTGGAGTTCAGCCATCAGGAAAGATGACACTAGGAAATTATCTAGGAGCATTAAAGAGCTGGACAAAGCTACAGAATGAATACGAGTGTTTCTTTAGTATGGTAAATATGCACGCCATAACTGTACCACAGGACCCAGAGGTTTTGAGGAGACAGACAATAGAATTGTTGGCCCAGTTTATAGCCTGCGGTATTGATCCAGACTTAAATACAATATTTATACAGTCGCATGTTCATGAACATGCTGAACTTAATTGGGCCCTATGTACTTTGACTTATATGGGTGAATTAAATAGGATGACTCAGTACAAGGATAAGTCTAGAAAGAGCGAGCAGAACCTAAATGCAGGTCTATTTACATATCCTGTCTTGATGGCAGCCGATATCCTATTATACCAGACTGACCTGGTACCAGTAGGTGACGACCAGAAGCAGCATATGGAATTAGCAAGAGACCTTGCAACAAGGTTTAATAATAGATTTGGTGATACATTTGTAGTTCCAGAGGGTTACTATCCTAAGGAAACTGCCAGGGTAATGAGTTTACAGGAGCCTGAAAAGAAGATGAGTAAGTCTGACTCCAATCCAAGTGCCTTTATCCTATTGGCAGAGGATGCAGACTCTACTGCTAAGAAAATCAAGAAGGCTGTTACTGACTCAATCGGTATAGTTAAGTATACTGATGACCAGCCAGGCTTAAAGAACCTGATCAATATTTACTCAGCTATGACAGACAAGAGTGTTGAAGAAATAGTTGCTATGTATGACGGTAAGGGCTATGGTGCCTTCAAGGGTGAAATGGCAGAGGCTGTTGTTGAACACCTAAGACCGATTAGGGAAAAGTACAACTACCTATTAGAAAACAGGGACTACCTAGAGGGTATCTATACAAGAGGTGCTGAAAAGGCTAGTGCCAGAGCAGGTCAGACCCTAAGAAATGTTTATGATAGGATAGGCTTTATACCTAAAAAATTCTAGTTATAGGAATCTAACTATAAAATAAGGTAACTGCGAAAATAGTATAAATGATAAAAAAATAAGCAAGTCTCCAAGTATAAAAAATACTCTGAGATTTGCTTTTTTATTGGCTAAAAGCAGTAAATTTTAAAAGGGTTTTTGTGGTATAATTGTAGGAGAGTATAATCCTGTATTTGACACTTTTTTTGATGATAAAAAGCCGGAAAGGCTAGTAATACTAATACTTCCGGCTTTTTTTATATTATGTTTAAATTTTGCGTAATGTTCTCATTTTGTTGTAGCTTTTAAAAATTTTTTTCATATTTTTTTCTGTTATAATTTCATAGTCTAGCCTATATTCAAAAAAACTTCGAAGATATCATCGCTTATCTGAGTTCTATTAAACGCTGGTATATAGTCATTCTGCTTAGTTTTTAAGAATATTCATTTCTCGTAGAGTTTTTTTGTTATTTCACTTACTGTATATTTATTTCCTAACTTTACTTCAAGGATTCTATATACTGTAAGAGCTAAAAAGCAAATAAGAAAATGAGCTTTTATTCTCTCATCATTGCTAAGATATATCGGTCTAGCCTTGAATTCACTCTTCATTATTCTGAAACATTCTTCTATTTGCCATCTGTTTTTGTTTATTTGAGCTATTTCATGAGCTTTAGCCTCAAGGTTTGTAACAACAGCATAGAAGCCATCATACAGGGATTCTTCCATTATTTTGTTTTCATCAAGGCTTACTATTGACCTATCTGCGATTTCTCCATCTGATGTAACTTTTGTTTCGCGAATGAACCTTCTTATATCATTATCACGAATTTTCTTAGCAGCTAGAGAACCTTTATTTATTAGTTCATTAGCTCTGTGTATCTGATTTGATCTAATGTTTCTATGGTAGTCTCTGTATTTTATACTGTATGTTACTATAAGCTTTTCTTCAAGTCCATTTTCATTTATCCATCTTTCCTTATAGAATATAGTGTCTCTATTTTCCTCTTCGTCAATTTCATTGATATTATATGATGTAGTAGAGTCGTATTTTTTCCAACCATTAGGATCAAGAGACCATTCTTTAAGATGTTTCTTAATTTTTTTAAGACTCTGCGTAGTTATGTAAGCCCTATCCTTGATAGAGTTGTACTTTTTATTTGCATTACTCGAAAGACCAGCATCAGTGCACACTATGAATTTAGATAGATTAAAATCTTCGATTATTTTCTTTTCAAGAGGCCTAAGAGTGGTTTGTTCATTAGTGTTTCCACTGGTTATATCAAAGGTTAGTGGAATTCCATTGCCATCCATAAATAACCCCATCTGCACTAATGGATTAGGTCTGTTTTCTTTGGATCTCCCGTATTGTCTTAGTTGACCTTCATCATCAGCTTCTTCGATTTCAAAGAAATAGTTTGTACAGTCATAGTAAAGAACACTAGCGTTTCTTTGAGTAACTTTGGTGCTATTTTTATACAATTGCGACTGTATATAGTCACTTTCTTTATTCAGAACATCAAGAGCTCTATAGACCTGATGTAGGTCAAATTCAGGATCTTCAATAAACTTTTTAGATTCTTCGAATGCATTGAGTTTAGAACCGGGAAAAAGAATTCTAGTGTATATCAATCTTGAAAGAATGCTATTAAGATTATACTCGAATTTACCGTTTGAACTTATTTTTTTACAAATCTTATTAAGTCCAAGGCTATGGTAAATTGATTGAAGTGGTAGGTATCCTCCGTTAAATATTCTTTGACGATTGCTTATGGTTTGCTGAGGAAAAAGCTTCATATTTACCGGCATAATTTCAGTCTTTTTTTCCTTTTTCTATTCTATTCAAATTGGCTATATAATCAAGTGCCCAAGCTTTTAGCGTCAGCTACTCCGTATTTTTCCATTATCTCTGTTTCTGTTCCAAGTTTTTCAACAATAACAGTAGTTCTAGAATTTCCTTTTTTTATATCCTTCTGAACATAGAAGGAAGAAGCGTTAGCAGATTTAGATACAAGTAGTCTCATAATTCACCTCACAAAAAAATATATACTTATATTATATCATACATTGCGTGCATTGCGAAGACATAAATTTTAAAATTTGACAAAAATTAAGGCTTTTTCAAGCCTTTTGAATAGTGAATCTTCGATTACAAGTGTCAAACCCCTGATTTGCTTTTTTTATT
>BNJS01000443.1_pt1 | contig 56198 bp, 129 predicted proteins | sample 8540461 | NCBI WGS metagenome assembly BNJS01 (sample SAMD00202454, study PRJDB9452) | human saliva metagenome | isolation source: human saliva | place: Japan
GTCGAAAGACATTGCCCTGTTCAAAGGGATTGAGACGTTCTAGGCGAAAGACATTGCCCTGTTCCAAAGGGGATTGAGACAGCTCTGACGGAGCTTTTCCATTTCAATCTCATGTCGAAAGACATTGCCCTGTTCCAAAAGGGGATTAAAATTAAGTTTTACTTCTATCTTAAAATTATTGCTAGCTTTGGCATTCCCCAAAAATCTCCGCCAAAATAACCGCACTTTTTATCGTCTCTTCAAGGAAAGCAATATGTCAGATATTCTCAATAACCTCATTCATCTTCTTAAACTTGAAAAATTGATGATTTAATCTTTCGTGGAGAAAGCCAAGATTTGGGTTTTTCGCCAAGTATTTGGCGGACAAGTTGTGGCTCAAGCATTATCAGCGGCAATGCAGGTGGCGCCAGAGGATCGCATTTTACATTCTTGTCATGCCTATTTTTCTTGCTCCCAGGAGACAGCCAATATCCGATTATTTACGATGTGGAAACCTTGCGTGAAGGGCGTAACTTTTTTCTGCATTACGCGTGAAAGCCATTCAACATAAAAATACCATTTGTCATGTAACCGCTTCTTTCCAAAGTGCCTGAAAAAAAGGTTTTGAACATCAAAAATACGATGCCAAATGTTGGTACACCTGAAGACTTTACAGATGAAAATGTGATGTTACAAAAAAAGTGGCTCAAACCTTGCCAGAACCACTCAATGAAAAATTTGCCGCAGAGCGTCCATTTGAGGTACGCACCAAATATTTGAATAACCCATTTAATGGGACAAAATTGCCAGCCGAGCAATATTCTTGGTTTTAAAAACCAATGGTGAAACGCCGCTTGATATAAAAAAATTCAGCAATGTTTATTGGCTTATTTTTCCGATTTTCACTGTATTTTGACCGCACTTCATCCGCATGAAAAAGGCTTTTTTTACAAAAAGGAATGAAAGTGGCAACCATTGATCATCAGTATTTGGTTCCATCGTCCGTTTGATTTAAATCACTGGCATTTGCACGCAATTGAAAGCAATAATGCCTTTTGAGGGCGAGGCTTAGCACGTGGGACAGATTTTTTCGCAAGATGGTCAATTAATCGCGACAACACAACAAGAAGGCTTTGATCCGTTTTAACGAATAAGAGAGAAAAATGACCGCACTTATTACACAATTTTGGCAACAAGTTGAAACCGCACTAAAAACAGCAAATCCACAAGAAAAAATGTCGTTTAGTTAATGATCTCTACGATAATCTTCTGCCACAAATTCAGTTGATTAAAATTAGAAGATTTTTCCCGAAGTCATGCCGCAAGATAATATTGCCGCTTTTTCCTGAAAAAAACCGCTCTTAGTTGCACTGAAAAGATGTGCCAAAACGTTCTTTTGCCACAGAAGAAGGCTATGCAGCCACATTGCACGCTATCGCACATATTGAGTTTAATGCGATTAATTTAGGCTTAGATGCGGCTTGGCGATTCGGGCGTAATGCACAAGAAGAACTTAGCGAAGGTTTGGCTTTTGTGAAAGATTGGCTGCGTGTCGCTCGTGAAGAAAGCACGCACTTTTTCCTTAGTCAATGAACATTTGAAAACATTGGGTTATCAATATGGTGATTTTGAAGCTCATGCTGGATTATGGGAAATGGCGCAAAGCCACCGCTCACGATATTTGGGAACGAATGGCGTTAGTTCCTCGTGTATTAGAAGTCAGAGGCCTCGATGCAACACCTGTTCTGCAAGAGAAAATCGCACAACGTAAAAAGATTTTTGCCGCAGTGAACATTTTGGATATAATTTTGCGTGATGAAATTGGCCATGTGTATATCGGCAATCATTGGTATCACGCACTTTCTAAAAAACGTGGTTTGGATGCGATGAAAGTGCTTTACTGAACTGTTACACAAATACCGTATTGTGATTTTTAAAGGTGTCATTAATACCGATGCTCGTATTCAAGCGGGTTTCACGCAGCATGAGTTGGATTGGATTTATGAAGTGGAACAAACATTGAAAATCCTATATTAAGAAATGATGAAAGAATAAAAAGACTAAGTTCTATTGACATTCCGAACTTAGTCTTTTTAATGAAAGTAATTTAACGTTTGAATTTATTGCTTTACGCCAAGTTGTCCCATTCGGACCATCTTCTAATACGATGCCCATAGCGGTCAAAGTTCATTACGCGCTGCATCTGCGGCAGACCAATCTTTTAGCAGCGCGCGCTTCAGTTTGCGTTGTTTAATCAGTGCTTCAATCTTTTGCCACTTCATCATCGTTAGAACCGGCTTGTAAGAATTTTCTCTGGTTCTTGTTGAAGTAAGCCCTAAAATCGCCCCCAATTCACGCAAACGGGCGGCAAGTCCATTGGCTTTCTCAACATCTTCTGTTTTTAACTTGTTAATTTCACGTGCCATTTCGAATAAAACAGAAAGTGCATTTGGCGTATTAAAATCATCATCCATTGCTTCACGGAAAGTTTCCACAAAATTTTCTCCGCCAAAAAGCAACCGCACGTTTGATCTGTTCCGCGTAAAGCCGTGTATAAACGTTCCAACGCACCTTGCGCTAAATTCAAGTTTTTCTTCGCTGTAATTGAGCTGGCTACGATAATGTGCCGTTAATAAGAAATAACGTACTGCCTCTGCATTATAGTGATTTAATACATCACGAATTGTGAAGAAATTGCCGAGGGATTTCGACATTTTTTCTTTATCCACCATAATCATGCCGGAATGGATCCAATAATTCACATATTGACCGCCATGCGCACAGCAAGATTGTGCAATTTCATTTTCGTGGTGAGGGAACATTAAATCAGAGCCACCACCGTGAATATCAAAAATGCTCGCTAAGCTGTTTGCAGTTCATTGCAGAACATTCAATATGCCAACCTGGACGACCTACGCCCCAAGGAGAAGACCAACTTGGGTTCGTTTTCTTTCGACATTTTTCCAAAGCACGAAATCCATTGGATTTTTCTTGATTTCATTGATTTCAATACGTGCACCAGCTTGTAATTGCTCAAGATCTTGACGAGATAATTTGCCGTATTCTTTGAAAAGCTTTCCACATCAAACATCACATCGCCCATTATCCGCAACATAAGCATGTCCGCGTTTAATCAATTTTTCCACAATTTCAATAATTTCTGGAATATGATGGGTTGCACGAGGTTCAAAAATCAGGGCGTAATACATTAAGTGCATCAAAATCTTTATACATTTCTTGCACCATACGATCTACAAGTTGATCGCAGGTTTCTTTGTTTTTCTAACGCACGTTTAATAATTTTTGTCATCTACGTCCGTAATATTACGTACATAAGTTAAATCGTAACCCAAAGAACGTAAATAACGGGCAATCACATCAAAACACACAAAAGTGCGTCCATGACCGATATGGCACAAATCATAAACAGTGACGCCACAAACATACATTCCCACTTTATTTTTCGTGGATAGGTTTAAAGATTTCTTTTTCTCGTTAAGGTATTGAAAAATTTTTAGCATTTTTAAGCTCGTAAAATGAAATAAAAACAAACCGCACTTTTTATAGCACTTTTTACCTCGATTGTGGAATAATACGACCCTTAATTTTTTTCAGAAGGAAAACAAAATGGTTACGTTACACACAAACTTTGGCGACATTAAAATTAAATTGGATTTTGATAAAGCTCCAGTTACAGCAGAAAACTTCTTAAATTACTGCAAAGACGGTTTTTATAATAACACAATTTTTCATCGTGTTATTGATGGCTTTATGATTCAAGGTGGCGGTATGGGAAAGCGGTATGCGCGAAAAACCAACTAAAGCCCCAATCCAAAATGAAGCGAACAATCGTTTAAGTAACAAACGTGGAACCATTGCAATGGCTCGCACTTCAGATCCACATTCAGCGACTGCACAATTCTTCATTAACGTGGCAGACAATGATTTCTTAAATTATCGTTCAAAAGAAATGTTTGGTCGCGAAGTCGTTCAAGAATGAGGGCTATGCGGTATTTGGTGAAGTGGTTGAAGGTATGGATGTTGTTGATAAAATCAAAAAAGTGAAAACAGGCAACAAAGGCTTTCATCAAGATGTTCCAACTGAAGATGTAGTGATTACATCGGTTTCAGTAGAATAATGGTGAATGGCGGATGAATTCCGCCATTTTTTATCGACCTAAAGGAAAATGCTCATGCCTTTCTTCGACACTCACACGCATCTCGATTATCTCCAACAATTTACTGGGGAACCTTTGTCACAGCTTGTTGATAATGCTAAGCAAGCCGATGTGCAAAAAAATACTGATTGTGGCGGTGAAAGAAGCTGATTTTAAAACAATCCAAAATATGACCGCACTTTTTCCTGATAATTTGCGCTATGGGCTTGGGCTCCATCCTCTTTATATTAAAGAACACGCCGAAAATGATTTAATTCTGTTAGAACAAGCCTTAAAAAAATCGTGATGCAAATTGCACTGCGGTGGCTAGAAATTGGTTTTAGAACGCGCGATTCCTGATTTGCTCACCGATGAACTTTGGGCAAAAACAATGTCATTTTTGAAAGCCAACTTTATTTGGCAAAACAATTTAATTTACCCGTCAATATTCACAGTCGAAAAACCCATGATCAAATTTTTACTTTTTAAAACGTATTCCATTATCTAAACTTGGCGTGGTACACGGTTTTTCAGGAAGCTACGATCAAGCAAAAACGCTTTGTTGATTTAGGGTTATAAAATCGGGTGTTGGCGGCACTATCACTTATGAACGCGCCAATAAAAACTCGTCAAGCGATTGCAAAACTACCACTTGACGCCTTAGTGTTGGAAACAGACAGTCCTGATATGCCTGTATTTGGTTTTCAAGGTCAACCTAATCGACCAGAGCGTATTGTGGAAAGTTTCAAAGCCCTTTGCGCCTTAAGAAATGAATCTGCAGAATTGATTAAAAAAAGTCACATGGGAAAATGCTTGCCAGATTTTTCTTGATCCACGTCACATTACTGAAATTATTTTTGAATTAAATACTAGAAAAAAAGAAACTGAGCATAATAATATCCGACCCTCGTAGAAAGTTTTTTTCTCAACACACAATAAGGATATATTATGTCGCAAAATCTATACTCAGGTGAGAAAGTTAGCGGAACAGTTTATTGAGCCTTACGCCGACGAACTCGATCAAAAAAGAATTTCCTGTTCAGGCATTTAAGGAATTAGGTAAAGCTGGTTGGTTTTTCACTTTTAATTCCAAAAGAATACGGCGGAATGGGATTAACCCTGAAAAGAACATGCTGAAGTCTGTATGGCATTAGCTGAAAGTTCAGCCTCTGCTGGTCTCTGTTACATGATGAGTAACGTTGCAGTGAATTGTTTAAATCTATTCGGCAGCGATCAACTCAAACAAAAAATCTTTTCTGACATTGTTCAAAATCAAACCTTTGCTGCACTCGCCTATAGTGAATTAGGCACTGGGGACTCACTTCTATATTACCGATGCAACCGCACAATTTAATGCTGAACATGCAGTATTCAATGGCTTAAAATCAATGGTGACATCGGGCAATTATGCCTCTTATTATTTAGCTCTTTTGCCTTCCGAAAATGGTGAAACTATTGATAACTGGGTGCTTCCACTTGGCACTCAAGGCTTAACTTTTGAAGCCGATAGCTGGAATGGCTTAGGTATGCGTAGCAATGTCTCTTGCTTTATGCGAATGACCGATATGCCATTAGATCGTAGCTGGCGTATTGGCGAAGTTGGCGCAGGCGCAGAACAAGTATTTGCGGCATTGCGCCAGCCTTTATTTGTGGCTTGGCTGCTGTCTATAGCGGCGTATGTAAAGCCGTGCTTACTGAGGCACTAAACATTCAACACACCGTAAATACACATCGGGCACTGCATTAGCTGAAATCGAAACCGTGCAAATTCACTTAGCTAAAATCTATGCAAATACAAATGCTGCTGTATGTGCTACGCGAGATGCGGCTCGTGCAGCCACAGAAGGGTGATGCTAGATGCATTAGCTAAATTATTATCAGCCCGAATTATCGCGAGCGAAAAATGCGATTACTCTTGCACAAATTGGTATGCGTATTGGCGGTGGTAAAGCCTATAACAAAATGGGGCCAATGGAACGCTATTTACGCGATGCATTAGCAAGTCAAGTGATGGCGCCAAGTGTCGATGTGCTAAATATTTGGTTAGGTAAAGCCATTACAGGTCAACAAATTCCATAAAGTGCGGTGAAAAATGAGTGAGAAATTAAAAATTGGGGCGGTAATCTACGCCCCACAAGTGACAGTGATTTGGGGAATTATTGCAGACTTTTTCGAAAAAGAAGGCTTCCCTATTGAATCCGTGTATTTCAAAGACTACAGAGGACAAGTTGATGCGTTACTCAATAATGAAATTGATGTAGCGTGGAACTCTCCCCTAGCTTGGTTAGATGGTTACTTACGTAGTGGTGGTAAAACCTTAAATGGTGCCATGCGTGATACCGACCAAGATCGTCAAAGCTATTTGGTTGTTAATGATCCAACTATCCAATCGATTGAAGATTTAAAAATAAAACTATTGCTTTTTGGTGCAATTGATTCCCCACAAGCGCGGTTAATTCCTATCGAGTTTTTACATCAACATGGCTTGGAATTTGGTCAAGATTATGTAGAAAAACGCTTTGATGTGGGTGTTGGTTTGCACGGCGATCATGTAGGCGGTGAATTAGATGCAGCCAATGCATTAAAAGATCGCCAAGTCGCCGCAACATGGATGTTAGATTTCAACTTTGAACGTTGGACAAAAGATGGCACACTCGATCCAGCAACAGTTCGAGTACTCGCAAAAACACCATCATTTGACCATTGTATTTTTAGTGGACGAGTGGGATTAGATGAAACCAAATTCAATGCATTCACCGAAACCTTGTTCAAAATGGATTACAACAATCCAGAACATAAAGAAATGATGGATTTGGAAGGATTAAAACGTTGGGTTGCGGGTAGAACAAAAGGTTTTACTCAATTACAAGCAGCCAATGAATATTTAAAATTCTTTTAAGATCAATATGTCATGATGGGCGTGCGATAAACGCCCATCATTGTGGATTTTCTATGAAACCTTTCACAACTTCCCTTTTAGGCTCAATGCCTCGTAGCCAAGCACTTTTGATAGCGCGTAAAAAGCACGCACTCGGGCAAAATAACCACTAGCGGAGCTTTGAGCAAATCGTTGTTCAAGAAACGAAAACAAATTGTCGAACTTCAACAACGAACTGGCATTGATATTATCACGAGTGGCGAATTACTTCGCGACAATTACCTTTCTTTTATTGCACAAAAAATTCAAGGTGCGACCTTAATGAGCATGAGTGAAATGCTCGATCACATTAAAGAAAAGCAAATTTTTGAGTCAATGCTAGAAACCTTGATGTTCCCTGCACTTTCCATAAAAAAATGCCATTTGCGTGGGGAAAAATCAGCTACAAACAATCTTTAGTAGCAGATGAAATGCTACTACTGAAAAATCTAACTAAGCAGCCAATTAAAAGCAACCTTACCAGGACCTTACTTAATGGCTCGCTCCATGTGGCTTTCGCCTGTGTCAGGGCAACATTATTCATCAAAAGAAGAAATGGCAAAAGATGTTGTTGCTATCTTAAAGCAAGAAATTGATCATTTGTGTGAGCTAGGCGTAAGCGTAGTTCAATTTGATGAGCCTGTTTTGACAGAAGTTATTTTTTTAGCCATCATCAAACACGTTCATTTATGTGTGCGGCGTTAAGCGAAAAACAAGATTTTGTTGCGGAACTACAGTTTGCAAAAAGTTTAATTACTCAAATCTTTGAGTATGCAAGAAATAAAAATATCAAAACCGCATTACATGTATGTCGAGGCAAACTGGAGCAAAGATGAAAGCGTATTACTGCGCGGGCCTTATACATCATTAGTGAATTTATTTGAATCGGCATTACCTGATATTTTAATGCTCGAATTTTTCTACGCCAAGAGCGGGAGAATTAAGTTCGTTATTAGAAAGTGAAAATCTTAAGACAAAAAAATGTATTTTTAGGCTTAGGGCGTCATCAATCCTCGTTCTGATGAGGTGGAAAGCGTAGAGCAGATTGTTCAACGAGCAGAAAAAGCCTTAAATTACCTTCCACCAGAGCAAAGTTTGGCTAAATCCAGATTGTGGATTTGCCACTTTTTCTAACCGCCCTTTAAATGGTTTTGATATTATTGAAGCCAAACTTAAGGTATTAAATGAGGCAAAATCAATATTGAGAGAACGTTATGTATAACGTACCTGAAAGTGAATGTTTTACCGCTAAATATCGAGCCGTATTACGCGGAGAAGAAATTAAATTATTCACACCGAATGATAGCATTTCGCTCTATTCACAAGTCAATTTTTCGATAACCAATCGTTACAAAAAGTGCGGTGGATTATTTTGCTGTTTCTATTTTTAGGTGGCATTTTGAGCAGTATAAAAGCACATTTTTGCTCAACAACGTGCCGATATTGTAGAAATGGAAGGGAAAAAAATTTGGCTCAACCTCGCCAATCCTTTAACCCTTACTGGGCGTTCGCGGCTATAGTGAGCAACCTGTCATTAATGACGGCAAAATTAAAATTTTTATTTCATCAGATTTAACCGATGACATCTTCACACAACTCACACAAAAACGCATTACGCTGTTGTTTTTATTTACAAACACGATAACCAAAAGCCTTTCCTTTTAAATATAGAATTTGAGCAAGTGCTTTAATTTCTCATCGAGGTCGTTTCATCTAAAATTTCAGACAAAAAAATTGCCCCATTAAGGGGCAATCTTATCAATGCTCTAAACGTTACTTATAGCTTTAAGCAACGATTAAATATGTTGGTTAATGAAGTTAGCCAATTGAGTTTTTGGTAATGCACCAACTTGAGTTGCAAACAACTTGACCATTTTTTTAATCAATAATAATGTTGGGATACTACGAACACCAAATTGTGCTGGCGTTGCTTGGTTGTCATCCACATTCATTTTCACGATTTTAACTTTACCAGCAAATTCAGGCGCAAGTTCATCTAACACTGGTGCAATCATTTTTTGCAAGGACCACACCAAGGTGCCCAAAAAGTCTAATAAAACGGGGATATCTGAATTAACTACAACACTTTCAAAAATCTGCGTCATTAATGTGTAATACTTCGCTCATTTTGTTTTTCCTTATTTTTGTGAATGGAATCCCTATATAAGGGCTTTTTTAAACTTACAAGTGCGGTGCAGAATAACACCGTTTTAAAAAAATGTAAACTAATCGTTTTTAATTGCCAAAAAGCTAAGACGGCAAAACAATATTTTTCACACACTTTACCCGATTTTCAATTTATAAACGTTTGATAAAGTCACATCCGCAATATTCGTTAGTGCCTCTTCGGTTAAAAATGCTTGATGGCCTGTCAGCAATACATTATGGCAAGAAGATAAACGGCGGAAAATATCATCTTGAATCACTTCGTTAGACTTATCTTCAAAGAACAAATCTCGCTCATTCTCATACACATCCATACCTAACGCACCGATTTTGCGCTGTTTTAACGCATCAATTGCAGCTTGAGTATCAATCAGAGAGCCGCGACTCGTATTAACGATCATTACGCCATCTTTCATTTTGGCAAAAGCCTCGCGATTTAATAAATGATAGTTTTCTGGCGTTGCCGGGCAATGGAGCGTAATCACATGAGATTTAGCATAAAAGCTCATCTAATTCAACATATTGTCCACCCAGTTCTTCTACCACTGGATTTTTTTGAAAGGATCGTACGCCAAGATATTCATGCCAAAACCTTTCAAAATTCGCATCACTGCAATCCCGATTTTTACCCTGTTCCGATCACGCCCAACCGTGCGTCCGTGCATATTGAAACCAATTAATCCCTCAAGAGAAATTCGCTTCTCGGGTACGCTGATAAGCACGATGAATTCGACGGTTCAGTGTCATCATCAAAGCCGATGGTATGTTCTGCCACCGCTTCAGGCGAATAAGCTGGAACGCGTACAACTTGAATGCCCAATTCTTGAGCGGCTTTTTAAATCAACATTATTGAAACCCGCACAGCGTAAAAGCCACGATTTTCACGCCAAGTGCGGCTAATTTTTTTCTAATACTTTTCGGCTACCATTATCATTCACGAAAATGCATACTACTTCGCAATGCTCTGCCAAACGCGCAGTGCTCTCGTTCAGCATAAAATCAAAAATTCTAAATCGAAAATTATATTTTCGCGTTAATGAGCTCAATATATTTTTCGGTCATAGCTTTTAGTGCTATAGATTGCAATTTTTCATGGTTTTGCTCCAATTATTTTAAGTTTGCAAAAAGCCTGTAATAAGTCCGCTTTTAATATCTTCTACATCTTCAATACCGACTGAAAAAAACGCAGCAAGGTATTAGTAATCCCACGAGCTACACGCTCGGATTCTGGAATATCCATATGAGTTTGAGTGGCAGGATAAGTAATAAAACTTTCTGTGCCGCCCTAGACTTTCTGCAAAAAGTAATCAATTTGATGGATTTTAAGAATGTATTAACCCAAGCTTCATCTTGCAAACGGAAAGACAACATCCCACCTTTATTTGGATAAAGCACTGATTCCACTTGTGGTTGAGCTTTTTAAAAAAATTCCGCAATGGCTTGTGCATTTTCTTGATGGCGTTTCATGCGCAAAGAAAGGGTCTTTCATACCACGAATAGTCAGCCAAGAATCAAAAGGAGAAAGTACCGCACCCGCACCATTTTGAATATAAGCAATGCGATCACAAAGTTCTTGCCCTTTCGCAACAATCAAACCCAACAAGTGCATCATTATGACCAGCAATATATTTAGTTCCGCTGTGAATTACCACATCAGCGCCTAAATCTAATGGGACGAGAAAGCACTGGCGTTAAAAAAACGTATTATCCACGATCAACATTAAGTTATGTTTTTTTCGCAAGTTTTGCAATTTCAACCACATCACATTCTTCCATTAAAAGGATTTGATGGGGTTTCAATAAAAATCGCTTTCGTATTTGGGTTAATGGCAGCCTCAATTTCAGAAGCAGATGCTGTATTAACATAAACAGGTTTTTACACTATTGTTATTTTTTTATAAGAAAAATCTAATAGTCGATAAGTACCACCATACACATCGCTAGAAACGATCCATTCATCTGGTGCAGTGAAAAAGCGTCATCAAAACTTGAATTGCAGCCATACCAGAAGAAAACGCAAAGCCACGATCTCCATTCTCTAATTTAGCTATCGTTTCTTCTAATACTGTACGAGTTGGGTTTTTTTGGTACGCGTGTAATCAAATCCCGTACTTTCACCGATACCATAATGACCATAAGCCGTAGAAAGAAAAAAATTGGTGTAGAAACTGCGCCTGTACGCTCATCACTGCGATTGCCTGCTTGAGCTAATAAAGTATCGATAGCATATTGTTGTGTCATAACATCCTCTAAAAAAATAATGAAAAATCAACCGCACTTTACGTGCTAAAAAAACGTTTTAGCATTTTTGGCACAAAGGAAAAAAAGTGATAAAAAGTAGAAATTAGAAAATTACATAAAATTCCATTTTTTCCATCATTTTCTGTGATTTATTTTAAACAAAATGAACTTTTTTTAAACGGTTAGATAATTTTTTTAAATCTGTAATTGACAGTTATCTGAATTTCCGTAAAATGCGCACCACTAACAGCGAATGCGGGAATAGCTCAGTTGGTAGAGCACGACCTTGCCAAGGTCGGGGTCGCGAGTTCGAGCCTCGTTTCCCGCTCCAATTCGTGGCGTGTTAGCAAAGCGGTTATGCACTGGATTGCAAATCCATGTAGCTCGGTTCGACTCCGGGACACGCCTCCATAATACGCAAATGTTAGTTGTCTATATGCCCGAGTGGTGGAATCGGTAGACACAAGGGATTTAAAATCCCTCGCCTTTCGAGGCGTGCCAGTTCAAGTCTGGCTTCGGGCACCATTTCAAACAAAGATAAAAATACTCAGTGGGTCGTTAGCTCAGTCGGTAGAGCAGCGGACTTTTTAATCCGTTGGTCGAAGGTTCGAATCCTTCACGACCCACCACTTTAAAAATAAAAGCAAGCACCGAAAGGTGTTTTTTTATTATCTAAATTTCTGAGACTCACTATAAAAAAATCCCCGACTCAAAAGAATCAGGGACTTTTACAATCAAAATGTGTTTATTAATTAACGCTCATTCCAACGTTTAATAGACTCACGAATCACTTCTTTCGCTTCTTCTACATCGCCCCAATGAGTTACTTTTCGTTGAGCCTGGTTTCTTAAGCGCTTTATAGTTATTGAAATGGAACTCAATTTGTTTAATTAAGTTTGCCGGTAAATCTGCTAATGAATTGTACGCATTTGCCTGTATCACGATCATCTGCAGGAACACAAACGATTTTTGTCATCCACTTCGCCATCATCAACAAATTTCATGACACCAATTACTTTAGCCTCAAGGAATACACCTGTTGCTAATGGTTGACGAGTGATTAATAACACATCTAACTCATCGCCATCTTCATCTAAAGTTTGTGGAATGAAACCATAGTTAGTTGGTTTTTGCAAAAATTGCTGGCTCAACACGATCTAATTGGAATGCCGCAACTTTACGGTTCCATTCGATTTTATGGCAGCTACCTTCTGGAATTTCATTTACTACATTGATAATGCCAGCATCTACATCGCCTGGCGTTAAAATTTGATTAAAATCAGCCATTTTGTTTCCTTCATTTTATCAAGTTAAAAAAACGCGACAAGTATAGCAGTTTTTTTCTGCTGACTCGCAGTCTCATTTGTAGAGAAAAATCAGCAAATAGATTATTTCATAACTATTCATAATTTTGACCGCACTTTATCCTAAACAAAACTCACGCAAACGTTTACTTCTCATGTTTTTATGATGTAAAATAGCGCACCTTATTCACTTCAATTTTTCACTCAACTTTAAGGAACACTATGCCAACTTTAGAAAAAACATTTGAGCTCAAGCAACGTGGTTCAACTGTTCGTCAAGAAATTATCGCGGGTTTAACCACTTTCTTAGCAATGGTTTATTCTGTAATCGTGGTACCCAATATGCTAGGTGCTGCAGGTTTTTCCTGCGGAATCTGTCTTTATTGCCACCTGTTTAGTTGCAGGGTTAGGCTCTATCTTAATCGGCTTATGGGCAAATGCACCAATGGCAATTGGTTGTGCAATTTCTCTTACAGCTTTTCACAGCATTTAGCTTAGTAATTGGTCAAAAGGTTGCCATTCCTGTTGCGCTAGGCGCAGTATTCTTAATGGGGGTTGTGTTTACCTTAATTTCTGCCACAGGTATCCGTGCATGGATCTTGCGTAATTTACCATCCAGTATCGCTCACGGAGCAGGGCATTGGTATCGGACTCTTTTTACTTTTAATTGCGGCAAACGGCGTTGGTTTTAGTCGTCAGCAACCAAGCTGGCTTGCCAGTAAAATTAGGCGATTTCACCTCATTCCCAGTCATGATGTCCTTAATTGGTTTAGCGCTCATTATCGGCCTTGAAAAAATGAAAATTAAAGGCGGTATTTTATGGGTAATTATCGCTATTACTATCGTAGGTTTAATTTTTTTGATCCAAATGTAAAATTTGGCGGAGAGATTTTTCAAAATGCCAACCTTTGGTGAAAATTCTCTTTTCTTACAATTAGACTTTATGGGCGCACTACAACCCGCAATCTTGCCTGTCGTATTTGCTTTTGGTGATGACCGCCGTATTTGATGCAACAGGGCACTATTCGCGCAGTTGCTGGTCAAGCAGACTTGCTTGATAAGGATGGCCAAATTATCAATGGCGGTAAAGCTTTAACTTCAGACTCAATCAGTAGCTTATTCTCAGGCTTATTCGGTACAGCACCAGCTGCCGTTTATATTGAGTCAGCAGCAGGAACAGCTGCAGGGCGGTAAAACAGGTATTACAGCTATCGTTGTTGGTATGTTATTCCTATTAATGCTTTTCTTCCAACCATTAGCTTTCTTAGTGCCAGGATACGCAACAGCCCCCAGCATTAATGTACGTTGGTTTATTAATGTTAAGCAATGTAAGCAAATTAGATTTCGATGATTTCGTTGGCGCGATGAGCGGATTAATCTGCGCAGTATTTATCGTACTTACCGCTAACATCGTAACAGGCATTATGTTAGGTTTTTGCGGCATTAGTGATTGGAAGAATCGTGAGTGGCGATATTAAACGCTTAAATGTAGGGACTGTGATTATTGCAATCGTACTCGTTGCATTCTATGCAGGCGGTTGGGCGATTTAATAACAGAAATAAAAAAAGGGGAAAAATCCTTCCCCTTAATTGTAATCACAAAAGCGCGGTGAAATTTCACCGCACTTTTTTTATGCGCTGTACTACTCTTTCTTCAATAAGAAAAATACCGTGATCAGATAAATTTACATAAGCTTGTTTTTAAATCGGCATTAAAATCTTCTGGCTTACAATTCACCAATAAATCTTTTCCAGCCCAATTTGCGACCACTTCCCAATGGTTGCCCATATAGACCGCACTTTTAATCTCACAACGTTGAGCATTGCTGCCCTCTGCAGCAAGATAAATTGCTTCTGGGCGAATACCTACTAAGCATTCACCATCGGGTAAATTAAACTGTGCAGCATCTTTTTAAAGGCACATGATAGCCATTAATATCCACCACGCCATTTTCTAATTTTCCATCGAAAATACTGGATTCACCCATAAAGTTTGCTAAGAACAAAGAATTTGGTCGGAGATAAAGCTCTTTCGCTGGCGCTTTTTGCATAATTTTACCTTTATGCATAACAATAACTTCATCAGATACAGCGAAAAGGCCTCTGTTTGGTCGTGTGTCACATAAAGCGAGGTAATGCCTAAACGTTGTTGCAATTCACGGATTTTTTTCACGCATTGAACGACGTAAGTTTGCATCCAAATTACTTAATGGTTCATCAAACAATAGGACTTTTGGTTTCAATACCAAAGCACGAGCCAATGCAACACGTTGTTGTTGACCACCCGAAATTTGATCCACAAAACGGTCTTCAAACCCAGCTAAATCCACCAACTCTAAAGCCTCTTTTACACGTTGAGCACGTTCTTCTTTGCCAACGCCCTTGCATTTTTAAGCCGTAGCCCACGTTATCGCCAATGCTCATATGCGGGAATAGCGCATAAGATTGGAAAGACGATACAAATATCTCGATTTTTGAATAGAAGATTTTGTTACATCTTCACCATCAATAAAATATTTGACCTGATGTTGGATTTTTCTAACCCCGCAACCAAACGCAATACAGTTGTTTTGCCGCAACCTGACGGCCCCTAACAATGTCACCATCGTGCCACGTTTGATCGTTAAATCTAAATTATCAATGACGACCGCTTTACCAAATGCTTTGGTGATATTTTTTTAATACTAAGAAATCATTATTACTCATAATATTTACCTACAACTTAACGAGTTAATTCATTTTTTTCGCTTTAGAACGAGAGATACGTGTATCACCTACAATCCAGTCGAAGAATAAAATAATTGCCATCATGACAACAATTAAGATTGAGCCGTATGCAATAGCAACACCGTATTCACCATCTTCAACGCGATTTAGGATATAAGCTGTTGCAACCCGAGTATCTGCTGTCACTAAGAATATAATTGCGCTCACCGTCGTCATTGCACGAACGAAGCTGGTAACAAGCGCTGAAAGCAATGCGGGTTTTAATAATGGCAAGACGATATACCATAAGGTTTTCCACGAACTCCCTTTTAAGGAAAGCGATGCTTCATCAAGAGATTTATCAAGCTGACCTAACCCAGCAATCGCTGCTCGCATACCGATTGGTAAGTCACGCATAACCATTGAAATAATCACGATAATGCCAGTACCCGTAATATAAAGCGGTGCATTGTTGAAAGCTAAAATGTAAGACACCCCAGCCACAGTACCCGGCACGGCAAAACAAAGCATGGTTAAGAACTCAAGGGATTTTTTACCTTGGAAATCTTTACGCACCACAATGTACGCAATCAATAATCCAAAGAATGCGGTTAATGGTGCGGCAATACCTGCATAAATTAAGGTATTGATCAGTGATGGCCACGCCCCATCGCTCAATCCTTGCCCGAATAACATGGCATAGTTTTTCAAGGTTAAAGTGTAATCAACGCCCCAGTTTACAGTGAAGCTTCCGTAGAAAATACTTCCGTAAAGCGCCATATTAAAGATTACCCAGAATCCAAGCATACCAATGATGGTATATTTCAAACCAGTTGGAAGATCTTGCACATCACCACGATAAGATTTACCTGAAACGGTGACATAAGAGCGGTTACCAATCCAAATGTATTGAATGATAAAAAAATCGCTAGAGAGAAAATTAATAATATTGAACCTAAGGTACTTGCTGATGCGTAATCTAATTGTGAACCCTGCAATATAGAAATAAATCTGTGTTGCAATCACATCAAAGCTACCACCCAATACCAATGGGTTACTAAAATCTGCAAGGGATTGGATAAATACAATTAAAAAAATGAGTTCGCCAATGCAGGGGCGTAACAATGGGAAAATAATGTTATAAAAAGTTTGATAGCGATTGGCTCTTAAAGTATAAGAGGCTTCTTCAATAGAAGGATGTACCGATTTCAATGCGCCATCTAAAAATCATAAAAAGAAATAGGAGCAAATGCGAGAATTTGAGCAATTGCAATCCCATTAAAACCATACAACCAGTTATGATTGGTGAAACCAAAATTTCGTACTTAAAAATTCGGTTACATAACCAGAACGGCCAAGCATTAAAGTTACTCCTAATCCCACAACAAATGGTGGTGTAACAATTGGCAAAATAGAGAAAATTTTTTTCCGATAAATGCCGTTCTACGAGCGATACGCGTAGTATAAAGCGCAAAGGCTAAACCAAATACAGTCGAAACTACGCCCACAAAGCCCGATAAGAAAAGAGAATTGGTAATTACTCGAACAATATAGCTCTGCGTTAAAATACGCATCACTTGTTGTGGAGCAAACGTGTCTCCGTCATAAAACATTGAAACGAAAAATCGCCAATGTTGGATAAACGATAAAGAAGAAAAATCAACAAAATAATGCAAAAGCAAAAGAAGCGATAATAAATTTATCACCTTGCATCACTTTTTAGTTTTTGCTAATGAAAGTGTCGCCAATGCGGTATAGTCCACAAGCAACACAATCACAGAATAGCCCATACTAATTTTGTACACCGTCGCACTGATAAACATAAACAGTACAGAAAGTGCGGTCAAAAATAGCTCTGTTTTTGCTTGGGTTTGCTGTGGCAATCTAAATAACGGCAAAGCACCATACACAATAACAGGCAGGAACCAAGCCCAAGTTAAATTGAAAGAAGCCCATCCCATTGCATCTAAATATTCATCTGAAGTACTTTCAAACAAACCGTAATCAAGTGCATTGGAAGGCAGAAGCGCAAACGCTAATAAGGATAAAATAATCCAAAAAAATAAGCAGAATGCATTATGGAAAGTTTTTTTGCGTTCATACAACCTCGCATAAGGTAAAAAAACGAAGCAATATGCGACATATCACTCCGTTAGTGACATCATTATTTGGCTAATTTTACTTCATCAACCCATTTTGTGATTAAGCGTTTACGTAAATCAGTCGCACCGTATTTATCAAAATCATAGTTAATTAAATTAATAGATTTAAAATCTAACGCATAAGGCGATTGTTGTGCAGTGGTGTTCGTTAAAATGGAATACGCCTCACCTTTTTGCCAAGTTAATTCTTGCGCCTCTTTGGATAACGCCCAATCAACAAAAAGCTTTCGCATTATCTAAATTACGCGCACCTTTTAATGACACTCACACCGCCAATTTCATAGCCAGTACCTTCACAAGGTACAACTAATTCTACTGGCGCGCCTTTCGCTTTTTCTAAAGAATATTCATGTAAGAAACCAATGCCAATTGCCGTTTCTCCACGCGCTGTATTACGTGTTGCAGTATTACCAGATTTAGTATATTGCGATACGTTTTTATTCAACTCTTTTAAGAATTTAAACGCCTCATCTTCTCCCCCAAAGTTGCATATAAGTGGCTAGCTGAGTGTAACCCGTACCAGAACTTTGTGGATCTGCGGCTTGAATTTCATTTTTTTGTAAATTGGGTTAGCTAAATCCTTCCAGCATTTTGGAATAGGTAAATTCAATTTTTTTCAAACCGTTCTGGATTCACACCAAAACCCTAACACGCCTAAATAAATGGCTGAAGAATAATTCCCTTTCATTTTGGCTGGATCACGGAATTTTTTTCTACGATCTGAGGAAGATTGGATGATTTATAAGGTTCCAAATAACCCCATTTCTCCTGCTTGAGAATGAGGATCCATCGTTCCACCATACCAAACATCACCTTGTGGATTATCTTTTTCAGCATCAATTTTTCGCTAAAAATGGTTCCCGTACCACCACGAATAAAAACTTGTTTTAACATCAAATTTTTTCTCAAATGCCATCGCTTCTTGCTCGCACATCGTATTTTGCGCACTGCAATAAATGACTAGACGTCCTTTTGCAAAAGATGGATTACTTAACACTAGTCCACTTAGCATTATACCCGACAAGGTTACTGCGATTTTTGATAGTTTCATCTGATTATAACTCCCTTATGAATGAAGGTTTTGCAATCTCTTAGAGGGAAAACGAAATCACATTAAAAATACGAAAAGTGCGGTCAAAAAAACTTCAGTATTTTTTTACCGCACTTATTCAGCGCTATTTCGCTAATTTAACTTCTTGTACCCATTTTTTTCAATTAAGGCTTTTACGTTGTTCTGTTGCACCGTATTTTTTTCAAAGTCATAATTGATTAATTTGAGTTTATTTGGATCAAATGCTGTTGGTGATTGTTCTGCGGTCGTGTTAGTTAAGATTTGTAAAGAATCCCCTTGTTTCCAAGCTAATTCTTGGCCTTCTTTTGATAAAGCCCAATCGACGAATAATTTTGCATTATCAATATTACGCGCACCTTTTAAGATGCTCACACCACCTAACTCATAACCAGTTCCTTCGCAAGGCACGACTAATTCTAACGGTGCACCATTGCGTTTTTCTAATGCATAATCATGTAAGAAACCGACCCCAATTGTCGCTTCGCCACGCGCAGAGTTACGTGATGGCGTGATACCCGATTTGGTATATTGAGAAACATTAGGATGCAAGGCTTTTAAGTATTCAAACGCCTCTTTTTCACCCCATAATTGGACGAAAGTTGCCAATGCTGTGTAAGCGGTACCCGCACTTTGAGGGATCTGCAATTTGAACTTCGCCTTTTAAGCGTGGATCTGTTAGGTCTTTCCAGCATTTTTCGGCACTTCTTTAATGCCTAATTTTGCCAAACGTTCAGTATTCACACCAAAACCTAAGATACCCCATATAAATTGAGGAAACATAGTGACCTTTTCGTTTTCGCAGGATCACGGAAACGTTCTACGATTTCATCAATGTGTTTGGATTTATAAGGCTCAATTAAGCCTAATTCAGCAGCTTGAGCTTGAGGGTCAAAAGTACCGCCAAACCAAACATCCGCTTGAGGGTTATTTTTTCAGCTTCAACTTTAGCAAAAGTACTGCCTGAACCATTACGAATAAAGGATGTTTTCACATCATATTTTTCACCAAATGCTTTTGTGGTGGTTTCGCACAAAATATTGGTTGCACTACAGTACACAACTAAACGACCTTTAGCATTAGCAGAACCAGAAATAGCCAATCCTGCAGCTAAAAAGTGCGGCAGAAACAGAAAGAGAAATTTTGTTGAACTTCATAATAAATACTCCTTATTGGATAGAATGATTCGAATCCTACGTGAAAAAGGCGAATAATACCGTGATGAAGCTCACACTTTTTAAAAATTCAAGTGAAAAAAATAAACGTGAAATTCACCGCACTTTTTACTTATAATTGCCGAAATTTTCCCTTTACATCAAAAACACAATTATGTCAGATTCTTGTATCATCATCGCCATCACTGGCGCATCCGCATCAGGCAAAAGTTCTATCGCCTCTACCGTTCTACAAAGAACTCTGTAATGAATTAGGCTGCCAAGAAATTGGAATTATTGCCGAAGACAGTTACTACAAAGATCAAAGCCATTTAGAAATGAGCGAACGTATAAAAACAAATTACGACCATCCAAGCTCAATGGATCGCGATTTGCTCATTCAACATTTAAAAGATTTAAAAATCAGGAAAAATCGGTTGATGTGCCTGTTTATAGCTATGTTGAGCATACTCGTACGGGTGAAACCACAACATTTACACCAAAACGTATTGTGAATTTTAGAAGGGATTTTACTGCTTACTGATGAACGTGTTCGTCAACTTGCGGATATTTCCGTATTCGTGGACACTCCATTAGATATTTGTTTTATTCGCCGTTTACAACGTGATATGGAAGAACGTGGTCGCTCCTCACAATCAGTTATTGATCAATATCGTGCAACCGTGCGCCCAATGTTCTTACAATTTATTGAGCCCATCTAAACAATATGCGGATATTGTCATTCCTCGCGGTGGTAAAAACCGTATTGCGATCAATATGTTAAAAGCTCAAATCCTTCATTTATTGAATCAAAAATAGGAAATCTTATGCGTCTTTGCGATACTGATATTGAACGCTATCTCGATGATGGCATTATTTCTTTAACTCCTCGTCCAAATAATGACAAAATCAACGGCGCGACGATTGATGTTCGCTTGGGTAATTCTTTCCGCGTATTTTCGTGAGCACTCCGCGCCTTTCATTGATTTAAGCGGCCCGAAAGAAGAAGTATCCGCCCAGCTTGAATCGGTAATGAGCGATGAAATTATTGTGCCTGAAGGCGAAGCATTTTTCTTACATCCAGGTACTTTAGCATTAGCAACTACACTTGAATCCGTAAAATTACCCGCCAATATTATCGGTTGGTTAGACGGTCGATCTTCTTTAGCCCGTTTAGGCTTAATGGTGCACGTCACCGCACACCGCATTGATCCAGGTTGGGAAGGAAAAATCGTGTTGGAATTTTATAATTCAGGGAAATTACCACTAGCATTACGTCCAAATATGGTGATTGGTGCATTAAGCTTTGAAATATTAAGTGGCGAAGCTAAACGACCATACAGTAGCCGCAAAGATGCAAAAATATAAAAATCAACAAAAGTGCGGTTGCGAGTCGAATTGACGAAGACAAGGAATAATCGATGAAAAAGTTCGCGCTTAGCGTAGGGATCGTCGCTTTGGCGATCTTTTTCTTTTTGTATATCCAACTTTATCGAGTACAAAGTTCCATCGTTGAACAACTAGCACAACAAAATATTGCGGTTCAATCAGTCAATTTATCACTATTTCCACCCGCCCTTTCTCTTGAAAAATATAAAAACTACGCAATTTTCAGCTCAAAAACTTGAAGCTAAACTAAATTTTTTGTCTCTTTTGTACGACAACGAAAAACTTCACTCACTTAATCTTCAACAAAATCACTCTCAATCAAAACGCACAAAATCATGCCAAATATCTCAATGAGATTTAGCACTGTTCTCCTTAAAATCAACTTTGTTATCTAAAAAGTGATGTTGAATGCTGAAAAGCCATATTCGTATTGAACTTGATAAACCTATATATGGAAATAAAAACATTTCAATTTTTACTTTCAACAAAGCAAATTTAGACTTTTTCAACACCGAGAATCAGCTCTAATTCAATTTGTAGATGCAAAGCCTAAATAACCAGCCTCTTGGTTATATAGAAACCCACGCAGATTTTACGTCCCTACGCCAACAAATGGTGACTTATATAAAACCACAGTGTGATAACGATTGTTTAGCCATATTGAAAATATCAACAAAGTAGACAATCAAAGTGCGGTCAAATTTTTCAGGCAAAATATTTCCCTGTTAAACGCTTATTCGCACTATTAAATTTGCCCAGAAAGTGTTAAGTGGACACGCAGATTTTTAATATTGATTTCACATTTTTTACATTCACAACTTATTCAAGGAAAAGTTAAATATCCTCGCTCAAAATGGCGAAATTATTGGTGTGAATTTATTGGATATGGTCAGTCAATATTTCCCTATCAATTACAACGGTGATCTGTTACAAAACAAAGAATTAAACACTCGCTTTGAACAATTTTTACTTACAATTATTTCTCCAACAAAAATCAACTTATTGCTGAAAAATTGAATTAAAAACACCCCGCACTTTTTGGGGACAAGGAAAAGGCATCATTGATTTAAATCGAATGGAATGCAATGTGGATATCAATTTACATTCTACTGATCAACGCTATCAAAATTTAACACTACCAATCAATTTTTGGTAACTGCAGTTCACCACAATATAAAAATTAATTTTTACGAAGAAATTCCGCCATCAATTAATTGATGCGATTAAAGAAAAAGTTACGTTAATGTCGTTATATTTAAAAAGCTGAAAAAAATCCAATCATGGCGCGTGCTTATTATGGCTTGCGCAGGATTTATTTTTTTAATACTACAGAATTTGTGCCCGTTGCAATGTTAAGTGACATTGCACAAAGTTTTAATATGCAAACCGCCGATACTGGTTTAATGATGACAGTTTATGCTTGGACGGTGCTAATTATGTCTTTACCAGCCATGCTTGCCACAGGAAACATGGAACGTAAAAGTCTGCTTATTAAGCTTTTTCATTATATTTATCGTTGGGCATATTTTATCGGTCATTGCCTGGAATTTCTGGATATTACTTCTCGCTCGAATGTGTATTGCATTAGCACATTCAGTGTTTTTGGTCAATTACTGCCTCACTTGTGATGCGCATCGCACCTAAACACAAGAAAAACTCAGGCATTAGGAATGCTCGCTATTGGCACCGCACTTGCCACCATCTTAGGCTTACCGATTGGACGAATTGTCGGACAGCTCGTCGGTTGGCGAGTCACTTTTGGCATTATTGCGGTACTGGCATTATCCATCATGTTTTTAATTATTCGATTATTGCCAAATTTACCCAGTAAAAATGCTGGCTCTATTGCAAAGTTTACCCTTGCTTGCTAAACGCCCATTATTACTTTGGCTTTATGTAACAACGGCAATCGTCATTTCAGCACATTTTACTGCTTATACTTATATCGAACCATTCATGATTGATGTAGGGCATTTGGATCCAAATTTTGCCACGGCTGTATTATTAGTTTTTGGTTTCTCAGGTATTGCCGCAAGTCTATTATTTAACAGATTCTACCGACTTGCTCCCACAAAATTTATTATTGTTTCGATGAGCTTATTGATGTTCTCTCTATTGCTACTCCTCTTCTCTACCGAAACAATGATAGCAATGTTCAGCCTTGTGTTTATTTGGGGGATTGGCATTTCTTGTATCGGACTATCTCTACAAATGCGCGTACTAAAACTTGCACCAGATGCAACAGATGTTGCAACTGCTATTTACTCAGGAATTTTTAATGCAGGAATTGGCGCAGGCGCATTATTTGGAAATCTTGCGACAACCTATTTAGGATTAAACGAAATTGGTTATACGGGGGCAGCATTAGGTTTAATCGGTTTTCATCATTTTTTTATTACAACGCACTTAAAAATATCGCCATACATTTCTTCTGCAAAACAAATAAAAAAATAACCGCACTTTAGTTCTCAAAAAGAGTTCTAAAAAGTGCGGTTAAATCTTTGCTAAGTTTTATCTATCTCGAATTTAACGTTTCGCTTTCTTAATAAACTTCATCAAACGTTTACGTTTACGCAATTGGTTTGGGGTAAGTTTATTTTTACGCCCCGCAAATGGGATTCGAACCTTCTTGGAAAAGAAGACGAATCGGTGAGCCAATAATTTTTCAAACTCTTACGATAATAATTAGATAAATAACGTTTATAAGAATCTGGTAATTTATCCATTTGGTTACCGTGAACCACAATAATCGGTGGGTTATAACCACCCTGGATGAGCATATTTTTAATTTAATTCGACGACCGCCAATCATCGGTGGTTGGTGCTCATCGGTTGCCATTTGTAAAATACGAGTTAAAAAGAGGTCGTCATTTTTTTGAGTCGCACAAGCATAGGCTCTTTAATCGAATCAAAAAGATTACCCACACCACTGCCGTGCAATGCGGAAATAAAATGCACGCGAGCAAAAATCAATAAAATCTAAACGACGATCAAGCTCAGATTTAACGCGGTCTTTCACATCTTGATCTAAACCATCCCATTTATTCACGACGATCACTAGAGAACGGCCTGCATTTAAAAATAAAGCCGAGCAAAGATAAATCCTGATCAGAAATGTTCTCTCTCGCGTCAATAGTCAATAACACAACATTAGCATCTTGAATCGCTTGCAAGGTTTTAATCACGGAGAATTTTTCCACAGCCAAATGCACTTTACCACGCTTACGCACACCAGCCGTATCAATCAACGTATATTGCTGCCCATCACGCTCCATTGGAATATAAATACTGTCGCGTGTCGTGCCTGGCATATCGTAAACCACCACACGATCTTCACCTAAAATACGATTGGTTAAAGTGGATTTACCCACATTTGGACGACCAACAATGGCAATCTTAATATTTTTTTATCTTGCTCTTCTTCCGATTCCTCTAAAGCCTCATCAAGCAATGCCGTATCTTCTTCTGAATCAAAATCGAATTCTTGTTCCCATTCGTCTTGTTCTTCCTCAGAAGTGCGGTCATTTTCATCGGAGTTTTCCATTTGTTCCGCAAAAGGCGCAAGCACTTGTTCCATTAACTGAGTGACACCACGGCCTTGTGAGGCTGCGATTTGCTCAATTTCCCTAAACCCTAACTGATAAAAATTCAGCACAATGAGAATCCGCATCGATACCATCGGTTTTATTTGCCACCACAATCGTCGTTTTGTTTTTGACGTTGACGTAAGTAATTAGCGATACCAATATCCGCTGCAGTTAAACCCGCTCGCGCATCCACAAGGAAAAGAACAATATCGGCTTCATCAATAGCAAGCAAAGATTGCTCCGCCATTTTTTCTTCTACGCCCTCTTCGGTTCCATCAATACCGCCAGTATCAATAACAATAAAAACTCATAACCAGCAATATGAGCATGGCCGTATTTTCTATCACGAGTTAAACCAGGAAAATCAGCGACTAACGCATCTCGTGTACGAGTAAGGCGATTAAATAATGTGGATTTTTCCCACATTCGGGCGACCAACAAGGGCCACAACTGGAGTTGCCATAAAAAAATCTCTTATTTTTGTCAAAAAAATGGCGGCTATTATATCGGAAGTTAAAGGATTGGTAAAAAAATGATTTCATAAAGAAAGAAAAAGCCACAGGATACAATCCTATGGCTTTCTAAACACTGTTTATTTATCTATAACCTAACGTTATAATAATCTCGCTTTCAAGGATTCAGCTTGAAAGCGAGTGTTGCGCTTTTTCGCAACGTTTGAAGAGGATAAAAAGATGATTAAAGTCATTATCCTTGTCGTACTACTATTATTAGTGAGTTTACCGACTTACTAATAACACGACATACTAGGGAGTGAGCAGCTCCCTAGTTCTTCAAATCTTAAAAAGTTTACTTTATTTTTTTGTCAAGGATGAAGCAAATTTCAGATACAAAAAGCACCCATTAGGTGCTATCTTTATTTATCTTAATTGGCGGAATGGACGGGACTCGAACCCGCGACCCCCTGCGTGACAGGCAGGTATTCTAACCAGCTGAACTACCACCCGAGATAAGATATTAATTTTTAAATTGGCGGAATGGACGGGACTCGAACCCGCGACCCCCTGCGTGACAGGCAGGTATTCTAACCAGCTGAACTACCACTCCGCTAAGTGGTGCGTATCATAATGACGAACATAAATCTCGTCAATCTTTTTTATTAAATTTTACTTACCTGCTTAAATTCCAAACGATTAATGCACATTATCATTGCCAAAGCGTTTATCCCAAAGACAATTATTTCCACTTTTTTTATTAATCATCTTTAATAATTCTAAATGCGCTTGTAGCTCATCATCAGTAGGTTGAAGTAATTTTTAAATTGTGCGCAAAATCTACCGCACTTTTTTTATTTCTTCCGCCGCTTTTTCTTTCACAACATGGATAACTTCAGACTCAACAGATTCTTCTTCATCGAATAAATTTGTTTGTCCCCCGTCATCATCAAATAAACATCCGCCAAGATCTCGGCATCCAGTAACGCACCGTGCAAAGTACGTTTGCTATTATCAATACCTAAACGATCACAAAGTGCGTCCAAATTATTACGTTTTTCCAGGGATACATCTGACGCGCCATTTGTAGCGTATCTGTCACCAAACAAATATCGTTAGTTTTCACATTGAGGTTGAGTTTACGAAATTCATAATCCATAAATCCAACGTCAAAGGGCGCATTGTGAATAAGCAATTCCGCACCATTAATATAATCCAAAAAATCTTGGGCAACTTCTTTGAATTCTGGTTTATCCGCTAACATTTCATCAGTAATACCATGAACTTTAATCGCATCAGGATCAACAGGGGCGATCTGGCTTTAATGTAAATATGGAAATTATTACCTGTGTAACGACGATTTATTAATTCAACTGCACCAATTTCAATAATGCAGTGTCCTTCATAATGCGCGCCAAGCTGATTCATACCTGTAGTTTCAGTATCTAATACAATTTGGCGATTGGGATTAATCATTTGTTCAACCTATCTCTTTCCATTAAAAATACTTGTCATTCTACACAACAACCTTTTTTGTTATGCAAAAACAGATTGAAATTTTTTTACTGATGGATCTTGCTTAGGTAATCCCGGTGCGGGCGGAATTGGCGCCATATTGCGTTATAAACAGCATGAAAAAAATGCTCTCAAAAGGCTATTTTAAAACTACCAATAATCGAATGGAATTACGTGCTGTCATTGAAGCATTAAATGCATTAAAAGAACCTTGTTTGATCACGCTTTATAGTGATAGCCAGTATATGAAAAATGGCATAACAAAATGGATCTTTAACTGGAAAAATAATTGGAAAAGCAAGTTCTGGAAAGCCTGTAAAAACCAAGATTTATGGATAGCCTTAGATGAATCCATCCAACGTCATAAAATTAATTGGCAATGGGTGAAAGGTCATGCAGGACACAGAGAAAATGAAATTTGCGATGAATTAGCTAAAAAAGGAGCAGAAAACCCAACACAGGAAGATATTGGCTACATGGAAGAATAATATAGAAACCGACATATCATTCTATTCCCCAATACCTAAAAATATTTATAGACGATACTCAAGCCTCAGAAAACAGAACAAAAAAACAGACAAAAATATACAAAAAGTGTGATCTCGATCAGATTTCAAGAAAAATTAAAATTTTGGAGAGTTGACATCAAAATGCGAATTTGCAATGATTCGCCATGTCTATTTAGGCGGTTGGACAATCTTATATGAAAAAGAGTTCAATCATAGATAGTAAACAACCATAAGGAATACAAATTATGAAAAAAACACTTGCAGCATTAATCATCGGTGCATTCGCAGCTTCAGCAGCGAACGCAGCAGTAGTTTACGATAACGAAGGAACTAAAAGTTGAAATTGGCGGTTCTATTCGTGTTCAGTTAGAAAAAACTAACAAAGGCGGCAATAAAGCAGATACTAAACGTACTCATTCTGGATTAAAAATGCTGGTTCTCGTTTTAGAAGTTAAAGTAAAACATAATTTAGATAGCGGCTATTACGCATTAGGTCAGTTACAAGTTCGATTTGATGGAAAACAAGGAAATGGCGCTAAGGGCGACGGTTTCGGCGCTTTAGGTACTAGACGTGCGTTCGTTGGATTAGGTCACAAAGAACGTGGTGAACTTACATTTGGTCGCCAATTAACCACAGCAGACTCTTTTAAGCACAGCTAACGATTACACCTACGGTATTATTGATAAAGACGAATATATCCCAACAGAAGGTGATTCAGTTATTCGCTATGCTTACAAAGGTATTGAAGGTTTAGTTATCAGTGCAGATTACTTTATTCGCAAATGAACGCGATGCAAATAATGAAGTGTTAAGCGGTAAACTTCAAAATGGTTTCCAAGTTGGTGCATCTTATGAAAAAGATGGAATTATCGCTAAAATTAGGACTTGGACGTACAAATTATAAAACTGGCACAGAAACTATTACTAAAGTAGTTCCTGGCAGCAAATGCCCCACTACAACTAAAATCACTACTGAAGACTATACTACTCAACATAAAGATGCAGTTCTTGCAAGCTTGGTTATGAATTTGATGGTCTTACTCTTTCTGTAGATGGTGGTTATGCTAAAAAACTAAATTGATTAACACACCTAAGAATGAAAAACGTTTCTTTGTATCTCCAGGTTTCCAATATCAAAAGTTACTGATTTAAGTAATGTATATGGTAACTATAAATACGAACAAATTAAAAATGGCAGATGATTATCCAAAAACCAAACAACACGGTTTCTTGTTAGGTGTTGACTATAAACTTCATAAACAAGTTGTAACCTATGTTGAAGGTAAATACCAAGTTACTAAAGGGTATGATGCACAAGGTAATTACGACCAAAATAGTAAAGTTAAAGACAAAGCTATTGGCGTAGGTATGCGTGTATTCTTCTAATTAAACAATTAGAAACTATGAAAGGCGAATCGAAAGGTTCGCCTTTTTGTTTGTTCTAAAAATCAAATAAAGCAATCTAAAGTTTTTTAAATATTTAAGGCCGATAGGAATTGCAAAGTATGCAACGTTATTTTATAGTTATTCATTTCAATTTTTCTCTACATTAAATCCTTCCATATATCTATTCAATAATAGATACCACAAAATTCAGCTAAAGAAGATTTTGAGAAATTATGAGGGAAAATAAGATAAAGAATGAGTTATGTAAAATAAATAATCTTGTGAAAGTTGAAAGAATATTTTCATCGAACAAAAACGGTACAAACCATAAGCTCGTACCGTTTTTCAAAAGAAGAGAAATTATCTTGTTTTAATTTTTGCTATAAGCTAATGCAATAACAAAAAGACAGCTTGCAACAGAATAATACAAGCTCCAGTTGACGCATCAAAATGATAGCTCAATATTACGCCAATTAGGCTTGATGTAATGGAACTGACAATAGCAATCCATAACATTTTATCAAAAGATTTTTGTGAGCGTAAGTGCGGTAATTCCTGGCGCAATTAACATTGCCACCACCAAAATAACGCCTACCACTTGCATCGTGCTTACAATGGTTAAAGCAAGCAGCATTAATAAATCCATAATGTAAAAATTTTAGGAGAAAGTCCTGCAACACGAGCATGACTTGGGTCAAAACAATAAAGCAAAAAGTCTTTACGTTTAAAGACAATCATACAAAAAAATTATCGCAGAAATAACCGCACTTTGAATGAGCTCTTGATGACTTACGCCCAATACATTACCAAACAAAATATGCGTTAAATGCTGTTCTGTTTGAATTTTTGGTGAACATAACAAGACCAATAGCAAACATTCCAGAAAAATACAATGCCCATTGCGGTATCTTCTTTTATGCGACTATTTTCTTTTCAAATATCCCCACGCCAAGCGAGCAAAAATGCCTGAGAAAAATGCGCCCAATCGCTAAAGGAATTCCTGCCAAATAAGCAAGCACAATACCAGGCAACACCGCATGGGAAATCGCATCGCCCATTAATGACCAACCTTTCAAGACTAAATAGCAAGAAAGCAACGCACAAATAATTGAAACAATAAATGCAGTCAACAAGGCATTTTGCATAAACTCAAATTGTAGCGGTTCTAAAAGCCAATCAAACATTTTCTACCGCCTTTTTATTGCGAGTAAGTAAACCATATTTTTGGTGAAAATAAGAAAAGCAGCTAAAGAATAATATGGTTTGCAATGTGACAATCACATCGCCAGTGGCACCATCTAAATAATAGCTAATATAGACCCCAACAAAAACTTGTCACCGCCCCTAAAATAATAGCGATGATTGACAAGGTTTTGAATTTATCTGTCAGTAAATATGCTGTCGCACCCGGGGTAACGACCATCGCAATCACTAAAATCGCGCCTACAGTTTGCAAGGCAGCAACCACACAAGCACTCAATAATGTGAAAAATAAAATTTTATAAAATAATGGAGAAAGACCGACTGTAATCGCTTGTGTTTCATCAAAAAATCAGCAATAAATCCTTCCAAAAATAATAAAAAGCAATACTAAACAAACACCGATGATAATTGCCACTTGGTAAATGTCTTCGTCAGCAATGCCCTAAAATATTGCCTAAAATGATACTTTGCACATCTACTGCGGTTGGATTTAAAGAAATGATCAATAGTCCTAATGCAAAGAAAGTACTAAAAAATAAACCCGATAACAGCATCTTCTTTTCAGTTTAGAAATGGATTTAATCCAAAGAATGGAAAGTGCGGCTAAAATCCCGGCAAAAAAATGCACCAAGTGCATAAGGCAAAGAAAAGGCATAAGCTATCGCGACACCAGGCACAACAGAATGAGAAAGTGCATCGCCAATCAAAGACCAGCCTTTAAGCATTAAATATGAAGACAAAAAAGCACAAATCCCACCAACTGCGGTACTCAAGATCATCGCCTTGAGCATATAATCATAGGAGAAAGGTTCTAATAATAATGCTAACATGCCTTAATCCTTCTCTTTTTGACCGCACTTTTACAAGGACAGTCTTCAAAAATGACAATCCTGTGTTGTTGGCGCTGGAGGATCTTGCTTAGTTTCGCCATAGAATACAACGGCTTTTTCATCATCCGTTAAGACAGTAACCGCACGTTTATCTTCATCGTTATGTAAATCTCACCCAACAATTTAATATGGCGTAATACCCCACCAAACACAATTTCCAAATTATGTTGGTTAAAAGGTATCTTCCGTTTTCCCTGCTGCAATCACCGTACGATTAATCATCACTACTTGATCACAGAAATCAGGAACAGACCCCAAGTTATGGGTTGAAACAAGAATAAGATGACCTTCTTCTCGAAGCTGTTGAAGAAGATCAACAATGGCATTTTCAGTTTTTCACATCAACGCCAGTGAAAGGTTCATCCAATAAAAATAATTGGACTTTGTTGTGCGCAAAAGCGCGGGCCAAAAATACGCGTTTTTCTGCCCGCCAGATAACTCACCAATTTGACGATGCGCGAGATGCTCAATATTCACTCGCTGCATCGCCTCTTGAACTTTTTGTTTATCAATCGCCTTTGGGGATTCTAAGGAAATTCATATACCCATAACGCCCCATCATCACGACATCATACACTGACACAGGAAATTGCCAGTCTACTTCTTCAGATTGTGGAACATAAGCAACCAAATTACGTTTCAGTGCTTGGGAAATTGGCAAATCACAAAGCTTGATTTCACCTTGTTGTGGCTTCACAAGCCCCATTATGCTTTTAAATAACGTGGATTTACCACTGCCATTCACACCCTACTAATGCACAAATAGTTCCACTGTTTAATGAGAACGTCATATTGTGAATAGCTGTGTGGCCATTGTTGTAACGAACAGTTACATCATTAACCCAAATTGATGTCGAGAAAGAGTCCATTATTTTCCGAATCTTTAACAATGGTTGATACAGTTACGTTAAGCAAATCAATATAAGTTGGCACTGGGCCTTTTTCGCAGAAAGAGAGTCAACATACAATACGCCACCGTATTTTTGCGCCACTTTCTTTCGCTACTTGTTGTGCTGGTTTTGGTGAAATTGTACTTTCACTAAACACAACAGGAATATTGTTTTTTTACGAACTAAATCAATCACTTTACGCACTTGTTGTGGGGTGCCTTGTTGTTCAGCATTAATTGGCCATAAGTAGCCTTCTTTTGTTGTAATCTTTCGCCAAATAACTGAAAGCACCTTCACTTGTCACAAGCCAGCGTTGAGCTTCTGGAATTTGTGCTAATTTTTGCACGAAGTGGCTCATCAAGTTGTTTAATTTTTTGAGCATAGTCAGCGGCATTTTTCGTACACAGCTGCATTTTTGTGGATCGTATTTCACCAATGCATTTTTTTAATATTTTTCAATATAAATTAATGCATTGGATGGCGACATCCACGCATGTGGGTTAGGCGCATCTTTATACGGACCTTCATAAATAGACAATGGTTGAATCCTTCAGTCACCACGACTGCTGGTTTGTCTTTAATATTTTTGGAAGAAACGTTCAAAACCAACGTTCCAAATTTAAAGCCGTTCCATAGAATTAAATCGGCAGATTGTGCTTTTCACAATGTCTTTTTGGCGTAGGTTCATATTCATGAATTTCAGCACCTGGTTTTGGTGATAGATTCTACTGTAGCCGCATTACCCGCCACATTTTGTGCGATATCTTGAATCACAGTGAAGGTGGTGACGACTTTTGAATTTTGCATTAGCCTGCATTGCAAACAAACCAAGTGCAAGTGCGGTCATAATTTTTTTAATGAATTACGCATAATATGTCCTTATAAAAAGTATAGAGGTTGGATGCCTGAATAATCGCTCAACTGCTCAACAATTATTCATCATGGGTAATAGTACTATTTTTATTACGTTTTTCAAAATGAAAATAATTATCAAATTATGTGATTATTTTTAATTACATAGAGAATAACAAAAAATGGATAGATTTTTCCCTATGTGTTCAACGGTTATTCTATAGAGGTTGGATGCCTGAATAATCGCTCAACTGCTCAACAATTATTCATCATGGGTAATAGTACTATTTTTTTATTACGTTTTTCAAATGAAAATAATTATCAAATTATGTGATTATTTTTTTAATTACATAGAGAATAACAAAAAAATGTGATAGATTTTTCCCTATGTGTTCAACGGTTATTCTATTAGCCTGATACTTTTTCTAATTAAGTCATTTAAGCCTTCTTCATCATAGCCATCTTCATATTGTGCCTCGCCTTCAACATCATGAATGGTTCGTCCATTCAATGCTGTACAACCGTATTTTTTTCTAATTTGTTTTTAGTAAAGCTAGAACGATATGCAGAAGAAGAATTATTGAGACTAATTACACCGATGGTAGAACTTTTACATGGGTGTTTATTGATGAAAAACAAGGTTATAAACCAGATTCTCGAATGTAGCCTGTCTTATTTACCACCGCATCAAAAATTTCATCACGCACTAATTTATTTGTATTTTTTTCATTAATACGCTATGTCTTCCTGCTTGAATATTCGTAGCACTGATATTGGATAGTTGTCGAATTTCAGGCTTTATTTAAAGAATGTTTAGCAAGTTTAACTAAATCCATAGGACTGGAAATATTGCTACTCGATAAACCAGAACTATCATGAAAACGAGTAGAATACATGCCCTAATTGGCGAGCTTTTTTTCATTCATTTTTATTAATAAATTGTATTCTGCTCATTCCTGCAGCACGAGAAAGCGCATGAGCAGCATAGTTATCAGAATGCACAAGCATCGCCTTTTAATAATTCTCTGCAAGCTCATCGGAACATTCATCGGCAACTTGGTGCTTGTACCTTTAATGTAATCACGATCGTCACTGGTTATCGCAATGGTGCAATTAGGATTTGTATTATTTTCTAGAAAACACGTTCGCCGTCATTAATTTCGTTACAGATGCAATGGGCTGAACGCTATCAGGCGCATGGCTTTCCAACACTCGATTATGCGTAAAATCATACACAACATAAGACTGTGCCACCGCAAAAGAAGGACACAAAAGATAAAAATAAATAAAGCTTTTTTTAAACATTATTGGTCACCTTAGAAAAATAGGCTCACATTTTACCGCACTTTTTACGCTGTAATTGGAAATATTTTCGATCTAGATCGCAAAAAGTGCGGTGATATTTTTCCATCATTTTTCAATTCCGCTAGATTATGCGATGACAAATCTGTACAATCGCCGTTCATTTTTTTAATTGCGAATTTTTCGTTGTAAGTTTTTAATAAAATACCAATACAACGCTATCGCCACAATGTGTAATAACGAGGCTAAAAATGTCAGAATTATTGTCTGTGCAATCAGATGCACCAGCTAAAAATTAATCTAATGGATTTAACGCGCCAACAAATGCGCGAATTTTTTTAAAGAACTCGGCGAAAAAAACCATTCCGAGCAGATCAATTAGTTAAAATGGATTTATCATTTTGGCGAAGATAACTTCGACAATATGACAAACATTAATAAAAAAATTACGTGAAAAACTTAAGGCTGTTGCAGAAATTAAAGCCCCAGAAGTTGCCGTTGAGCAGCGTTCTAGTCGATGGTACGATAAAATGGGCAATGCAAGTAGGGTGAACAACAAGTTGAAACTGTGTATATTCCCGAAGCAGATCGCGCTACGCTTTGTGTATCTTCCCAAGTTGGCTGTGCCTTAGCTTGTACATTCTGTTCAACAGCACAACAAGGATTTAATCGCAATTTAACTGTTTCAGAAATTATCGGCCAAGTTTGGAGAGCCTCTAAAATTATTGGCAACTTTGGAGTGACTGGCGTTAGACCAATTACAAATGTGGTAATGATGGGAATGGGCGAACCCTTGTTAAATGTCGCTAACGTTGTTCCCGCAATGGAAATTATGTTAGATGATTTTTGCCTATGGTTTATCAAAACGTCGTGTCACTTTATCAACTTCTGGCGTCGTGCCGGCATTGGATAATTTAAGCAAAATGATCGATGTGGCTTTGGCTATATCATTACATGCGCCAAACGATGAATTACGTGATGAAATTGTGCCAATCAACAAAAAAATATAATATCAAAAACTGTTGATTGACTCGGTAAATCGTTATTTAAGCGTATCAAATGCAAACCACGGCAAAAGTCACGATTGAATATGTCATGCTCGATCATGTAAATGATGGCGTAGAACATGCTCATCAACTTGCAGAAGTATTAAAAAAATACGCCTTGTAAAAATTAATTTAATTCCGTGGAATCCGTTCCCAGAAGCACCTTATGCAAAAAGCTCGAATACACGCATCGACCGCTTCCAAAAAAACCTTGATGGAATATGGCTTTACCGTGATTATTCGTAAAACTCGAGGAGATGACATTGATGCAGCTTGCGGACAGTTAGCTGGAGATGTTATCGATCGTACTAAACGTACGGCAATGAAACGCCAATTTGGACAAAATATTGGGGTGACAGAAGTTAATTAATATTCTAGGCATGTGAATTAATCAAGTTCACATGCCCTATGTTTTCATACAAATTAAAGCATATTAAATATTTCTTCCTGCCCCTGTTAAAAGGAGAAAAATGCAAACAATAATTAAACAACTAAGTGCGGTTATTTTTTCCCTTTCATTTTTCTGCTTGCGTTTTCCCAATCAACCATTCAAGATTTCAATCAACAATCAGCAGCTAAAGCTCACGTAGAACTTGCACTAGGCTACCTTCAACAAGGTAATCCTCAACTCGCTAAAAATCAACTTAGATAAAGCACTTCAACACGATAAAAATTACTATCTCGTGCATTCAGCGCTTGCACATTATTATCAGCAACAAGGGGAAATCGAGAACGCACATCGTGAATATGAAACAGCTTTAAAACTCAATAATCAACAGGGAGACTTTACATAATAATTTTTGGTACATTTTTATGTCGTCAAAAGCAATTTGAACAAGCTCATGCAGCAATTTCAACTCGCACTGAATTCACCTAATTATTATCATCAAGCAGATACATTTGAAAAATATGGCTCTTTGTGCTTATTCCGCTCAAAAATGGATATTTATCAACAAGCATTACAAAAATTGCGACAAACAGATAGTAAACGAGCGGAAAAAAATTTAATACCTTTAAATAAAGCATTGCCAAATCAAGCGTTGGACTTTAAAATTTAGCCTTTATTTATCGCATATTATTTAATTGAATTTATGAATCCAACAACTGAGCAAGAACTTTCACCAGGTGAGATTTTTCGCCAAGCACGTGAAAACTTAAATCTTTCTCTCGAAGACGTCGCCAAAGAAATTTCGCTGCGTCCTTCCATATTACAGCAACTTGAAAACAACGAATTTATTCAAAAATCTACCCCTGCAATCTTTGTAAAAGGCTATGTGCGTAGCTATGCCAAGTTCTTACGCTTACCTGATTCTGTATGGGAAAATATTACATTTGCAGAGAACGGTAAAAACGATCTGAGTAAAAATGCTCGTTCAGCTCGTGAAGTAAATCAATATTCATCACACTCTCGTTGGGTCGGGCGTTTATCTATCATTGTACTTATTTTTAGTCCTTGGCATGACTGGACTTTGGTGGTGGCAAAGTTACCAACAAAATAACCAAGAACGTGATGACTTAGTACAAAGCTATGTTGCTTCTACCGAAAACAATCAGCCAGCCACAGCTCTTGTGACGACAGAAGAAAGTAATAAAACTGCACCAGAAACAACAGCAGCTGTCTCACAACCAGTAGAAATAACAAATAATGTGTTACCAGAAATAACACAAGAAAAATGCTGTTTCCACAAACAAAAACGATGAAAAAAATCAGTTTCAGACACTCAAAAGTGCGGTAGAAAATCCATCAATTTCTCCAGCAGCACCGACTGTAAAAGGAGACTTAATTATAGAAATCTTTAAACAACACGAGCTGGCTCAGCGTAAAAGATAAAAAAATCGCCGAGTATTAGCACAAAAAGAGTACAAAAAGGTGAAGTATTAACTTTTAATGGCGATGAGTTTTCATTAATTGTTGGCGCACCAAGTAATGTGCGTATCACCTATAAAAGGTGAAAATTATCCATTAAAAGTGGATGGCCGCATTGCAAAAATTCAAACTTTCACAGCCTTAATAAGGAAAAAGATGTCAGCTTTTTCAACCAAGCATTAAGCGTCGTGAATCGACAAAAAAATTTATGTAGGAAATGTACCAGTTGGTGGTGATGCACCAATTGCCGTGCAATCTATGACAAATACTCGTACCACTGATGTGGAAGCGACAGTTGCTCAAATTAAATCATTAGAACGTGTTGGTGCAGATATCGTTCGTGTATCTGTTCCAACAATGGATGCAGCAGAAACGATTTAAACAAATTAAACAGCAAGTGAATGTCCCTCTCGTAGCAGATATTCATTTCGACTATCGAATTGCGCTAAAAGTCGCAGAATATGGAGTGGATTGTTTACGTATCAATCCTGGCAATATTGGTCGTGAAGATCGCATCCGTGCCGTTGTTGATTGTGCTCGTGACAAAAATATTCCGATTCGTATCGGCGTAAACGCAGGCTCTTTAGAAAAAGATCTGCAAGAAAAATACGGAGAGCCAACACCAGAAGCATTATTAGAGTCAGCATTACGTCATGTAGAAATTCTAGACCGTCTTAATTTCGATCAATTTAAAGTGAGTGTAAAAGCATCCGATGTGTTCTTAGCGGTAGAAGCTTATCGTTTACTTGCAAAATCTATCAAGCAGCCATTGCATTTAGGTATTACAGAGGCAGGTGGTGCGCGTGCAGGTGCGGTTAAATCTGCAATAGGTTTAGGGTATGTTACTTGCCGAAGGTATCGTGACACATTACGTGTATCATTAGCTGCTGATCCCGTAGAGGAAATTAAAGTAGGCTTTTGATATTCTTAAATCTTTACGAATTCGCTCTCGTGGCATTAATTTTATTGCGTGCCCAACGTGTTCTCGCCAAGAGTTTGATGTAATCGGTACAGTAAATGCGTTAGAACAACGCCTTGAAGATATTATTACACCAATGGATGTATCAATTATCGGTTGCGTAGTTAATGGTCCCCTGGGTGAAGCGCTCGTATCTGATCTCGGGGTAACCGGTGGTAACAAAAAAAGCGGTTATTATCTTAATGGCGAACGCCAAAAAGAACGATTCGATAACGAAGATATTGTTAACCAATTAGAAGCAAAAATTCGTGCAAAAAGTCGCACAACAAGATCCAAAAACAGAATTATTTAAGGAAAGCTCGTGGCTAAAACTATTCAAGCAATTCGTGGAATGAACGATTGCTCCCCTACTGAATCTCCATTATGGCAATGGATTGAAGCGCAAGTACGCCAGGTATTAAACAATTACGGTTATTCCGAAGTGCGTATGCCAGTTGTAGAAAGCACGCCATTATTTGCTCGTGCAATCGGTGAAGTAACAGATGTTGTTTCAAAAAGAAATGTACACATTTTGGGATAACGATGAACAATTAACCTTACGCCCTGAAGGCACTGCAGGTTGTGTGCGAGCAGCCATTGAACACGGTTGGATCTATAACAATGAACAACGCTTATGGTATATGGGGACCAATGTTCCGTCATGAACGTCCACAAAAAGGTCGTTACCGTCAATTCCATCAAGCAGGCGTCGAAGTATTCGGTATTGCGAATCCAGAAATCGATGCCGAATTAATCATGCTTACCTATCGTTTATGGAAAGCGTTAGGTATCGATCAACATGTGACACTTCAACTTAACTCAATTGGTTCTTTAGAAGCTCGAGCAAATTATCGCTCAGCGTTGGTTGGATTCTTAGAAAACCATCAAGATTTAATGAGCGATGAAGAAAAAGATCGCTTGGTAAAAAATCCGCTTCGTATTTTGGACACAAAAAATCCAGAATTACAAAAAGTATTAGATAACGCGCCAAAATTACTTGATTATCTAGATGATGAAAGCCGTGAGCATTTTGAACAATTATGTTCATTATTAGATGCTGTTGGGTATTCAATATGAAATTAATCCTAAACTCGTTCGTGGCTTAGATTATTACAACAAAACTGTATTTGAATGGGTAACCTCCGCTCTTGGCGCACAAGGTACAGTGTGTGGTGGCGGTCGTTATGACGGTTTAGTGGAACAACTTGGCGGACACGCAACACCCGAGCATCGGATTTGCGATGGGATTAGAACGTTTAGTCTTGTTGGTGCAAGAAGTTAATCCAAATATTCCTGTGAAAAGTGCGGTGGATATTTATGTTGTTTATCAAGGTGAAGGCGCAACATTAGCCGCTTTTTGAATTAGCGGAAAAAGTACGCTCAGAATTACCGCACTTAAATACTATGTTGCACTGCTCTGGCGGTAATTTCAAAAAACAATTTAAACGTGCAGATAAATCTGGTGCAACATTGGCATTAGTTATCGGCGAAAGCGAAGTACAAAATAAACAAGTCGTTGTTAAACACTTGCAAGGTGGTGCAGATCAGCAAACCTTAGATTTAGTGAATGTAATCGACTATATTCAAACTCAATTTTTAATTTAAAAAGGGGAAAAACATGGCTTATTCCATTGAAGAAGAACAAGAGATTAACCAGTTGAAAGACTGGTGGAAAGAGAATGGCAAAACAATTATTGTCGCTTTTTATCTTAGGGTGTGGGTGGTATGTTTGGATGGCGTTATTGGCAAGCGCACCAAGCAGAGCAAATCGCTCAAGCTTCTGCTACAGTATGATGCGTTAATCTATTCCGCACAACAAGATGAACAAGATAAAAAGCAAATATAGAACAATTTGTGCAATCTAACAGCAAAAACGGCATACGCTGTCTTTGCTTTATTAGATGAAGCGAAAAAAAGCGACTGAAAAACAAGATTTTTGCTGCAGCAGAAGCAAACTTTAAATCAAGCATTAACTCAGTCTCAAGATGAAGTATTAACATCTATTGTTGCATTACGTCTGAGTGCGGTGCAATTTCAACTGGGTCAATTAGACAATGCGTTTAACCACCTTAAATCAAGTGAAAGGGTGAAAGTTTTAATGCTCGCAAAAGCGATTTTAACTGGCGATATCCAAGTCGTGAAAGGAGATAAAGTTGCGGCCAAAAACAGCTTTGAGCAAGCACAACAAAGTGGTAGCCAATTAGAACAACAAATGGCAAAATGAAATTAAACAATCTTTAAAAATAATACCCGCATCAAAGTGCGGGTATTTTTTTCAATCAGATTTCTGATTATTCAAATTCATCCAACCATTTCAATAAAATAGCCTCAAGAATCGCTTCATTTGACTTATTAGGATCGTCATCAAAAATCTTCAAGTTCACAAATCCATTTATGTAAATCAGTAAAACGAACCGTTTTTTTGGATCTAAATCTGGATTACGATCGTAAAGTTCTTCTGCAATTAATTGGGCATCAGTCCATTTCATTAGTGAGCGGCCCTCATTGGCATGGTTAATGTTATATTTTCGGAATTTCTACTACAAGATCTTCGTCTCCCACTACACATTGGCAAGATAAACGACTATCCATTTCTAATCCCCAAGCTTTATCCAGCATATCTTCTTCTTGATCACTCGTTTCATTTTAGAGAGTCAAAACCCTTCACGGATAATGACATGGCAGGTTGTACAAGCACAGGAACCATCACAAGCATGATGGATTTCTACCCCTGCATTGTGTGCAACTTCTAATAAGTTATCACCTGCAGCCGCATCAACAACCATACCTTCGGGACAAAATTCTTCATTAGGTAAAAAAATCACTTTTGGCATAACACTTTCCTCAAAATTATTTAATAATCTGACCGCACTTTTTACGGTTTTTTTCAATATCTGACAAATTTTTGCCTGTCAAAGCTTTATTAATCGATGCATTCATTCGACGTGCTGCAAAATTCTTGGGTAGCAGTATCCAAGGCTTTTAATTCCTTGCGCGATTGCATCACGATCTGAACCTTGTTTTACATCCATTAATTGTTTTTAACACACTTTCAATATGATGAAATTCTTCTGTGCTCAGCAATTCAGCCCCATCAGCTTGTAACGCAACAATCACGCTTTCAATCACACGATCCGCTTCTACTCGTTGCTCGGCTAATTCGCGAGCTTGCAAAATCCTCTTGCGCATTATCAAAAGAAGATTTTATCATTGCGGTCACTTCTTCATCTGTTAAACCATAGGAAGGTTTAATTTGAATTGATGCCTGCACTTTCGTCGATTTTTCCATTGCAGTCACACTTAATAAACCATCTGCATCGACTTGATAAGTCACTCGAATATGAGCGGCACCCGCAGCCATTGCCGGAATACCTCGTAGAGTAAAACGCCCTAAAGAACGACAATCATCTACCAGCTCACGTTCACCTTGTACGACATGAACGAGTCATTGCTGTTTGGCCATCTTTGAAAGTAGTAAACTCTTGTGCACGAGCCACAGGAATTGTTGTGTTACGTGGAATAATTTTTTTCTACTAATCCACCCATCGTCTCAATGCCTAAAGAAAGCGGCACGACATCCAGCAACAACATATCAGAATCAGTTTTATTACCGACTAAAATATCTGCTTGAATTGCGGCACCAAGTGCCACAACTTTATCTGGATCAATGGAGGTGAGTGGTGTTTTACCAAAAAAACTCACCAACCTGTTCTCGTACATATGGCACTCGAGTTGAACCACCAACCATCACCACCGCTTGTACTTGTTCAGATTCAACGTTGGCATCTTTCAAAGCTCGACGACAAGTTAACAGTGAACGTTTTACAAGTGAATGAATCAACGCATTAAATTGTTCTCGTGAAATTTCTACTGAAAAAAATTTCTGCCAAGAAATCACCGCACTTTTTCTCAGTACTTAAAGCCATTTTGGCTTTGCTAGCAAGGGTTATCAGCTCGCGCTGTTGATTTGGGGTTTGTGGTTTTTAATTGGGTTTGTTCAACTACCCAATCAGCTATTAAATGGTCAAAATCATCACCACCTAGCGCAGTATCGCCACCCGTGGCTAGAACTTCAAAGACACCTTTTTGATAAACGTAAAATTGAAATATCAAATGTACCGCCACCCTAAATCATAAACTGCAATAATTCCCTTCCTGCCCGCTATCCAATCCATAAGCGACTGCGGCTGCAGTGGGTTCATTCAATAAACGTAATACATTTTAGCCCCAGCTAAACGCGCAGCATCCTTAGTACTTTGACGTTGAGCATCATCGAAATAAGCAGGAACCGTAATCACAACCCCAGAAAGCTCACCTCCAAGGCGTTGTTCTGCAATGTGATTTAAGCGCGATAAAATATCTGAAGATACTTCAATTGGACTTTTGGGCCCCTGTGCCGTAACAATTAAAGGTAATCCATTTTCACTCGCCACAAATTCATAAGGCAAACTAGAATAACGAGACTGAACATCAGCAAGACTACGACCAATTAGACGTTTTTACTGAAATCACCGTATTTTTTGGATCAATTGAGGCTTGTTCAAAAGCTTCTAAACCAACTGTCTTCTCTTCAACGCCATAATGAACAACTGATGGCACAAGACTACGGTCTTGTTCATCATTAAGAATCACGGATTGCCCACTACGCACGGATGCAACCAAAGAATTGGTTGTTCCCAAATCAATCCCAACGGCTAAACGATGTTGATGCGGTGCAGCAGCTTGTCCGGGTTCTGCAATTTGTAATAATGCCATATGCTATTTTTCTACTGGTTATGCGACGGAATACGCCAAATCAAATTTATTTTTTTCTGCAAAGCTTGCTTGGTAATGTGTTTCAATATTGACTTCGTGTTTTTTGACGTTCATCAATCACTATTTTTCTATCTTGACTTAAGTCAGGCGAGAATACAAAAATTTGATTACCATCCAATTGTTTCACATCCTCTTGCCAATTTTGCCAAAATAGACCTTGATAAAAAGCCTCTAAATCACCATTCAATGCCCAAGCTAAAAATTCTGTATAAGTAAAATTTAAATTATGCCAAGTGAGATCTTTTGGTGAAAAGTAATAAATTTTGCCAAGGTTATAGCCTAACGAACCACCATTTAATGCAAAGTAACCGCCTATCACATCATCTGCAACCAATAAATACTTTTGGCTTTTTCACCAGACTCACTAAAAAGACTTACTAAAATTCCAATCCATTAATCCACGCGGTAATTTAAAACTTCCTGAACCTAAAATACGCAACCAACCATGATGAATTAAAATTCCACCTGTTTCATAAATCACAGCCCCCATTGGTGATGATGTTGGCATTTGCATGGTAAAAAGTTCGCGTTCTGCACTTGATTGATCTTTTTTTAATGACATAACAATGATTACGTGCACTTTCAATCCATTGGGAAAGTATAGGCCAAGCAGAATTTTCTGGAGATATTAGTTGTTCAAGAGTTTTGCATAATATCAAGGGATATTGAGATATAGATCTATTACAGTTCAAAAAGACGTTCTTCTACACGTTCAATTTCTTCAGAAAGCTTACGAGTAAAACGTAATTTATCACACTGTTGAGATGCTTTCGTCCATTGTTGGGATTTCAGACTCTCCGAAAGTGCGGTCAATAATGACTGAGTTTCTTGTTTAATTTCTCTCGCAAAAAGCGTTTAATGCTTCTTCATCTTTCTGATGTTCAAGTTCTTCTAGTTGTTCTCGCCACTGTAACTGTTGCATTAAAAACGCCACATCTTGCGTACTTTTTTTGTTCAAGATTCATCTGTTCACCAGTATTAAGCGCAATGATAGCTTCTGCTCGCAAAATTGGGTCTTTTAACGTTTTTAAGGCATCATTCACTTCGGTGGATTTTTGCATCGCAACGCGTTGTTCTAACGCACTACTTGATACAAAATTATCTGGATGCAGCGCCTTTTGTAATTCTAAATAACGTGTATTTAGCGCCTTTCTCATCTAACTGAAAAATCAACGGGCAAATCAAAAAAATTTGAAAAAGGATTTAACATCAGATTATTACCTTAAACATGGAAACTTTCGCCACAGCCACAAGATTCTTTTTACATTTTGGATTATTGTATTTAAAGCCTTCATTCAAGCCTTCTTTCACATAATCCAACTCAATACCATTGAGATAAACTAAGCTTTTTTTGGATCGACAATAATATTCACACCGTGCTGTTCAAAAACTTGATCTTCTTCATTTAAGACATCAACAAACTCAAGCACATAAGCTAAGCCAGAACAGCCTGATGTTTTCACACCTAAACGTAAACCAATGCCTTTGCCACGATTATCCAAAAAAGCTTTCACTCGTTGAGCGGCTTTTTCTGTTAATGTAATACTCATATATCCCCCAAAACCACTAAAAAGTGCGGTCAAAACCGACCGCACTTTTTCATATTATTCGCCTTTTTTTGGATTTGTAATCAGCAATTGCCGCCTTTAATTGCATCTTCCGCTAAAATGGAACAGTGTACTTTTCACTGGTGGCAATTCTAACTCTTCTGCAATTTGGCTATTTTTGATGGCGCCTGCTTCTTCTAAAGATTTACCTTTCACCCACTCTGTAATTAATGAGCTAGATGCAATAGCAGAACCACAACCATAAGTCTTGAAATTTTGCATCTTCAATAATGCCGTTATCATTTAACTTTTAATTTGTAACTGCATTACATCACCACAAGCTGGCGCACCCACCATGCCAGTACCAACATTGCTATCTTTTTATCCATAGAACCCACATTTGCGTGGATTTTTCATAATGATCGATTACTTTTTTTCGCTATAAGCCATTTTTAACTTTCCTTTTTAAATCCTTGAGAAACGCCATTTAATAATAGCAGTTAAATCCCTAGTGAGCTGACCACTCAATTGTACTAAGGTCGATACCTTCTTTAAACATATCCCATAATGGCGATAATGCACGAAGTTTTTTTCTACCGCACTTTTTCACTAAATTAATGGTGTAATCAATTTCTTCTTCAGTGGTGTAACGACCCAAGTGTGAAAACGAATTGAGCTATGTGCCAATTCATCATTTAAACCAAGTGCGCGTAACACATAAGATGGCTCTAAGCTAGCTGATGTACAAGCAGAACCAGAAGATACAGCAATATCACGCAACGCCATCATTAAAGATTCACCTTCAACATAGTTAAAACTAATATTTAAATTACTATCTAAACGGTGCTCCATTGAACCATTTACGTAGGTTTCTTCAATATCTTTTAAGCCATTATATAAACGATCACGAAGAGCTTTTAAACGTGGCATTTCTGATGCCATTTCTTCTTTTGCAATTCGATAAGCTTCACCCATTCCCACGATTTGGTGAACAGGTAATGTACCTGAACGCATTCCGCGCTCATGACCACCGCCATGAATAATCGCTTCTAAACGGATACGTGGTTTACGACGAACATATAACGCACCAATACCTTTTAGGTCCCATAAAGTTTATGGCTAGACATAGATAATAAATCAACTGGCAGCTCTTCCAAGTTAATCGCAACTTTGCCCACACTTTGAGTTGCGTCCACATGGAAAATCGTTTTATTTGCACGACAAAGTTCACCAATAGCTTTAATATCTTGCAACACACCAATTTCATTATTGGCATGCATAATTGAAACTAAAAATAGTATCTGGGCGAAGTGCGGCTTTAAATTTTTCTAAATCAATTAAACCATCAGACTCGGGTGATAAATAGGTCACTTCAAAACCTTCACGCTCTAATTGACGACAAGTATCTAAGACGGCTTTATGCTCAGTTTTGCAAGTGATGATATGCTTACCTTTAGTTTGGTAAAAATGCGCAGCACCTTTAATTGCAAGGTTATCTGATTCTGTCGCACCAGAAGTAAACACAATTTCACGAGAATCGGCACCAATAAGATCCGCAATTTGATTACGAGCCACGTCAACCGCTTCTTCTGCTTGCCAACCAAATTTATGCGAGCGAGAAGCTGGGTTACCGAATGTACCGTCAATGGTTAAAAATTCCATCATTTTCTTCGCAACACGCTCGTCCACAGGACAAGTTGCTGCATAGTCTAAATAAATAGGTAATTTCATTTTTTCACTCCTAAATCATTCTAAATTTGACCGCACTTTTAATGCATTTTTGCACTGTACGGACTACTTTCCTTTATTGATTAACAATTAATAAATTCTCAAAATCGCTATGAGTTTGGCGTTTTGACTCACGTTTACTCACCAATTCAGCCAAAGTAATTTCATTGAGAAAACTTTCAATGCGATTACTCAGATCTTCCCACAATGTATGAGTTAAACATTCTACGCCATTTTGACAATTTCCACGACCAAGACATTTTTGTCACATGAATATTTTCATTTACCGCTGAAATAATCATTCCCACTGAAATTTGATCACTTGGTAAACCTAGCTGATACCCACCACCAGGTCCACGAACACTTTTTTTACTAATCCATCACGACGTAATTTAGCAAAAAGTTGTTCTAAATAAGATAAGGAAATATGTTGTCGTTCAGAAATATCTGCAAGGCTCACAGGACCTTTTTCTGCATTTAAAGCGATATCTAAAACCGCAGTGACTGCATAACGACCTTTCGATGTAAGTTTCATAAAGTGTTCCCTAAAAAGTGATGTTGCAATATTTACATATCCTACTAAATCAGTCAATTAATCTAAATCAAGATCAATCCGTTTTTTTCGACCGCACTTAGCATGCCATTTAAAAATATTTAATTCATTTTTTTCAAGTTGAGCGCGATAATATAAACGCTTTAATTTTTTTGCATAACACCTTGATTTTTGAATGAATCCGAGTGACTGATATACACGCTCCGTGTGCTCAAAAATAAGCGAGTTGTTCTGCTGTTGGATAGTTTTGTTCTATTAAAGAAAGTGAATTTTCCTTCTTATCTTGAGCTAAAAATGCCATGCGCAATTCATAGCTTACCAACTGTACCGCCATTGCCAAATTTAAAGAAGAATAATCAGGATTAGCTGGGATATTCAAATGGTAATGACATTTCAACAATTCTTCATTCGTTAATCCAATACGTTCACGACCAAACACAATAGCTATCTTGCCTTCATGCGCTACAACTTTCTCCGCGCATTCTCGAGGCTCGATCAATGTACTTTGTAAAATGACGTAAACGAGCACTTGTTCCAATCACCAAAGAGCAATCATCAACGGCTTCATCAAAACTATCGACAACTCTAGCATTTTTTACAATATCTTCTGCGCCAGCTGAAAGAGCATAAGATTGTTCATCAACAGATTTTGGTGAAACAAGACAAAGCTGGGCCAACCCCATTGTTTTCATTGCTCTAGCAGCAGAACCAATATTACCGCTATGCGAAGTCTCAATTAAAACAATACGAATATTTTCCAACATAATGATGCCCGACTAAAATTTAAGGATATTCTACCACAATAACCGCTAAAAATAGTCAAGAATTTAAGCAAATTAAAGAAATTTAAAATATTAGAGATGAATAATAAAAAAATAAGAATGGTGGGTTGTGAGAGGCTCGAACTCTCGACCGACGGATTAAGAGTCCGCTGCTCTACCAACTGAGCTAACAACCCAACTGGACAACTAAATCAGAGAGTGGTGGGTCGTGAAGGATTCGAACCTTCGACCAACGGATTAAAAGTCCGCTGCTCTACCGACTGAGCTAACGACCCACTGTGTTGATGAATCAATGATAGCGCATTTATTTTTAGAATCAAAAGAATAAATTCATTCTTTCAAGCTAATTGGTTAAATTACAAACGATGAAAAACAAAAACAGGATCCAATAAAAATGAATCCTGTTTTTCAAGTATTAGAAATACTAAGAATTAGTATGCTAACACTGCACGACGGTTTTTAGAATATGCAGCTTCATCGTGACCCTAATACTGCAGGTTTTTCTTCACCGTAAGATACTGTGCCCTAATTTACCAGCATCAACACCTTTACCAGCTAAATAACCTTTAACTGCATCTGCACGACGTTGACCCTAACGCGATGTTGTATTCTGGTGTACCACGTTCGTCAGTGTTACCTTCTACTAATACTTTAGCAGCTGGAGTTGCATTTAAATATGCTGCGTGTGCATCTAAGATTTGAACGTATTCACCTTCGATGTTGTATTTGTCAAAACCGAAATATACGGTGTTGTAACGTTGTTGAAGATCAGAAACAGAGTAACCGCCAAAAGTTTGGCCAGCGCCATTGCCTGCAGCATCGTTGTTAGATGAACTACAAGCAGCTAATGCAGCTACAGAACCTGCAACTAATAATGATTTAACAAATTTGTTCATTAGATTTCTCCTCAATGAGTTTTCTTTATTTAGTTAAGTATGGCGACCAAGCAGGAAATTTCACTTGGCCATTACTTCCTGGAAGGCTCGCTTTGAAGCGACCATCTGCAGAAACTAATTGTAGCACCTTTCCTAAGCCTTGTGTAGAGCTATAAATAATCATAATTCCATTTGGTGAAAGACTTGGACTTTCGCCTAAGAAAGACGTACTAAGTACTTCTGATGCACCAGATGTGAGATCTTGTTTAACAACATTATTGTTTCCATTAATCATCACAAGGGTTTTGCCATCAGCGCTAATTTGTGCACTACCGCGACCACCAACCGGTGTTGCACCACCACCGTTTGCACTCATACGATAAACTTGTGGTGAACCACTTCTATCGGATGTAAATAAAAATTGAGCTACCGTCTGGAGACCAAGATGGTTCTGTATTATTACCTGCACCACGAGTTAATTGAGTCGGAGCGCCGCCGTGAGAGCTCATCACGTAAATATTTAATGAGCCATCCTGTGAAGAGGCGAAGGCTAAACGTGAACCATCAGGAGAGAATGCAGGAGCACCATTATGTCCAGGAAAGAAGCCACCACTTTACGAGCACCAGAATTTAAATCTTGTACAACAAGTTGTGATTTTTTTATTTTCAAAAGGACACATACGCTAAACGTTGACCATCTGGAGACCAAGCTGGTGACATAATTGGTTGAGAGCTACGATTTACGATAAATTGATTATAGCCATCGTAGTCTGCAACACGAACTTCATAGGGTTGTGAACCGCCATTTTTTTGCACAACATAAGCGATACGAGTTCTAAAGGCACCACGGATCGCAGTTAATTTTTCAAAAACTTCATCACTAACAGTATGAGCACCATAGCGTAACCATTTATTTGTCACTGTATAGCTATTTTGCATTAATACCGCTCCCAGGCGTACCTGATGCACCAACGGTGTCAATTAATTGATAAGTAATACTATAACCATTACCAGACGGAACAACTTGTCCGACCACAATTGCATCAATTCCAATATTAGACCAAGCTTTCAGGATTTACTTCAGCTGCTGAAGTTGGACGTTGAGGCATCTGAGATACTGCAATAGGATTAAACTTTACCACTGTTACGTAAATCATCAGCAACAATTTTGCTAATATCTTCTGGTGCAGATCCAGCAAACGGCACAACAGCTATAGGACGTGCACCATCAACCCCTTCATCAATTACAATGCGAACTTCATCATCAGCGAATGCATTGTTTGCAACAGCAAGTACAATCGCTAATACGCTCACTAAACGTTTTAATAATTTCATTTTGTTACCTTTAAAAATTTAACAATAAATTTTTTTCTAAAGAATTATCGAATATCAAAGTCAATAATTGGCGATTTATATTTCTCATAGATAGCATCCGATGGAGCTGCTGGAACTTTTTTTCGTTCTAGCCACCGCACTTAATGCTGCTGTACAAATATCATCAGGACCTGAAAATTTTTTTGATATCCCAAGATTGTTCCATCTCGACTCAATTGAATTTTTAATACGACAAACTTTTTCCTGCAAAACTTGGATCTTTTAAGAAACGACGTTGAATCTCTTTCTTAATCACTCCAGCGTATTGATCTCCTACTTTTGCCACCATCGCTAGAACCAAGCGCAGCACCGCTACCTTGAGTTCCACCTTTATTCGCATTTCCGCCTTTAGATGCACTACCGCCACCAATATCTCCGCCATTTAAGAAATCATCTAAACTGGCTTGGTCCGCTTTTTCGTTTTTGCTGCATCCGCTTTAGCTTTAGCATCTGCAGCAGCCTTTAGCTTTTGCATCGCCTCTGCATCAGCAGCTTTAGCTTCTGCATCAGCTTTTGCCTTAGCATCAGCAGCAGCCTTTAGCTTTTGCATCTGCTTCAGCTTTCGCTTTAGCCTCAGCTTTTGCTTTAGCAGCGGCTTCAGCTTTTTCCTTGGCTTCTGCCTCTTGTTTTTGCTTTTTGTGCTGCAAGTTCTGCTGCTTTAGCTTTCGCCTCTTCTTCAGCTTGTTTTGCTGCTGCAGCTAAACGTTTAGCCTCTGCATCTGCTTTTTAATTTTGCAGCTTCAGCAGCTTGTTTAGCTTTTAGCCTCTTCAGCTTGTTTCTGTTTTTTTCCAACGCTTCTTGACGAGCTTGCTCTTGTTGTTTTTATTTCTTGCTGACGTTGCTGTTCTTGCTGACGTTTTAACTCTTCTTGTCGTTGAACTTCCTGTTGACGCTTAATCTCTTCTTGATTAGGTTGTGGCGGTTTTTTTCTTCAACAACGGGTTCTGGACGTTTCTGTTTATCCGCTTGCCCTTTTTTCTGTTGTTGAATTCTACCCCATTCTTGCGCTGCAGAGCCAGTATCGACCATTACTGCCCCCATAGCATCACCATCACCTTCACCACCACCCATAATTTCAACTGTATGGTAGAAAGAGCTGACAATCAACAATCCAAACAAAACAAGGTGCATCACTATAGAAATAACAAATGCATTTGCGCCTTTTTTTTGTCGATTATTTTGCACGGTTACCTACTTAGTTAAATTGGGTTTGTCATTAAACCAACAGATTTAATTCCAGCAAGGTGGAGCAGATTAAGTGCTTTAATCACTTCTTCATAGGGAACTTCCTTAGCTCCACCCACTAAAAAAATAGTGTGTTATTATCTTTATCAAATTCTTGTCGAGATAACTGTGTCACCATTTCTTCCGTTAACCCTTCTTGACGTTCTCCGCCAATAGAAATCGCATATTGTCCAATCCCTGAAACTTCAAGAATTACCGGCACTTTATCTTCATTAGATACATTTTGACTTTGCACTGAATCCGGCAATTCCACTTGTACGCTTTGGCTAATAATTGGTGCTGTTGCCATAAAGATCAACACAAGCACTAACAATACATCCAAAAACGGGACAATATTAATTTCAGATTTAATATCTTTACGCTGACGACGAGCCATAATTCAAATCTCTCTTATTTTTCACCGCACTTAACGTAAAGAGTGCGGTGTATTTTTTCTATATTTTAGTGTGGTGCTTTGCCGAAAAGCTTGGCGATGTAAAATCGTCGTAAATTCATCAATAAAGTTACCATAATTCTGTTCGATAGCATTCACGCGTAAACTTAAACGGTTATAAGCCATTACAGCTGGAATCGCAGCAAACAAACCGATTGCAGTAGCAATCAAAGCCTCAGCGATACCAGGAGCAACCATTTGTAAAGTTGCTTGTTTAGCACCACTTAATGCCATAAAAGCGTGCATGATACCCCAAACAGTTCCGAATAAACCAATATAAGGGCTAACAGAAGCTACTGTAGCCAAAAATGGTACGCGACTTTCAAGGCTTTCAACTTCACGATTCATTGTAAGATTCATTGCTCGCGTAGTTCCTTTAATAATCGCTTCAGGCGCATCAGGATTCACTTGTTTCAAGCGAGAAAACTCTTTGAAACCAACAAAGAAAATTTGCTCACTACCCGTTAAAATATCACGACGATTTGATAATCCTTCATATAGCTTATTCAAATCTTCACCAGACCAGAAACGGTCTTCAAAAGTATTCGCTTCTTTTAAAGCAGCCGTTAAAACTCGGCTACGTTGAATAATAATTGCCCAAGAAATAATTGAGAATGAAATCAAAATCACAATTACAAGTTGAACAACAATACTTGCTTTTTAGAAAAAGATCTAAAAAAATTCAATTCTGCAGTCATTGCATACTCCGAAAAGTTTATTTTAGGTTGTAAAACGCAGCTTTTACTTCTTTAGGAAGAGCCACAGGTTTCATATTGCCAAGATGAACACTGGCTACCTTGACTGTAGCCTTTGATAACATCACCGTATCACGCATAAGTCGTTGCTCAAAAAAAGGATTGTTGCACCTTTTTATCTCTATGACATCTGTTTCTACCGTGAGTAAATCATCCAATTTTGCCGCAACGCAATAATCAATAGCGAGCGATTTGACAACAAACGCGAGTTGTTGTTCTTGTAATAAAGTTTGCTGCGTAAAATTTAACGCTCGCAAATATTCTGTTCTAGCCCGCTCAAAAAAATGCAAATAACGAGCATGATACACAACGCCACCAGCATCAGTATCTTCATAATATACTCGAACGGGAAGATAGAAGGTTTTTTCTGACATTATTAAGCTTTGCCCACCGCAATAGGTCGGATATTTTTAGAACCTGTTTTTTTAGATAAGCAATATGCCGAAGAAAAATCATCCTCGTAAATAAAAATGCTCTACAGCACTAATCAATATAATGATATAAGCGATATAAGGTAAGAAAATTAGTTTCCAAATTACGCTTTTAATTTCAAATCCTATTCCATGAATCCAAACCGTAATCAATCCCCAAAAGATCATCAAAATCCACCAAGGAGAATCATTTCGTAACAACGTTGAAAAAAATTATCAACATTAAAGAAAAAAATACGGCTGTTAGTCCTAGCGCTAAAATAAATGAAAAGGGTTCGAAACGAACCCTTATTAATTAATTGATAGAGTGAATGAATCATATTACTCGTCAAACTTTTCCTGCTTTTTTTCTTTTGCCAATGGTTAATTTTCGCACTGGCAAATATAGCTAATAACACACCCACTACCCAAATTACATATAACATATTAATCTCCTTAGTATAATGAGTGTTTATTTTTCATCAATGAAATTCGCATCTAAGCGACCAAACATCTTCGAATAAGACCAAATAGTATAAACCAAAGAAATAGCCACAAAGATAAGTGCAAAAATCAACATTAACGTTAATGTTAATTCACTTGATGTCGCATCCCACATTAACAAACTTTGTTCAGGGATGTGAGCTGGAAGGCATCACAAATGGGAACATAGATACTGCAGCAGTAATAATCACGCCAGCCATTGTTAATGCAGAGAAAAAGAATGCGAAACCACAACGATTGGCTTTTAGAAAAATGCCGCATTTAATAATGCAGCAACTACTGCTAATGCAGGGAAAATCCAAAAGAATTGGCATTTCATTGAAAATTTCTAAACCACGCACCAGTTTCAACAGCAACTTCTTTATTCATTGGAGAAGATGGAGCGTAGTGATCCACAAACACTCGTTACTACATAACCCCTCTTTAAAGTATAACCATGCTCCAGCTAATACAAATGCAATTAAAGTCACAATAGCACCGATTTGGCTAACTGAGCGAGCGCGATCACGCAATTCTTCGGTTGTTTTCATTTTGTAACCAGTTCGCACCGTGAGTTACAAGCATTGATAAGCTAATAACACCACACAATAATGCAAATGGATTTAATAATTCGAAGAATGAACCGGTATAAGTTACTTGAGTCAATTCGTTGAAATGGAATGGAACACCTTGTAATAAATTACCAAAAGCCACACCAAATACTAATGATGGTACAAAACCACCTGCGAATAGTCCCCAATCCCAAACAGAACGCCAAGTCGGGTTATCAATTTTTGCACGATATTCAAAACCCAATGGGCGTAAGAATAACGCAGCTAAAAACCAATACTAAAGCGATGTAGAAACCTGAGAATGAAACTGCATATACAATTGGCCATGCCGCAAATACTGCGCCGCCCGCAGTTAACAACCAAACTTGGTTACCATCCCAATGTGGGGCAATAGAGTTGATCATAATACGGCGTTCCACTTCTTTTTTACCTGTTACAGGTAAAAGTGCGGTCACGCCCATATCGAAATCCGTCGGTAACAGAAAAACCGATCAACAATACAATAACTAACACCCACCAAATAAAACGTAGAAATTCATAATCAATCATAATTCATCTCCTGCTTATTTAGATGATTGTTCAAAGTAGTATTTGCCGGTTTTTTTAACGCACTTGGACCCAAACGCGCATATTTAAACATCAAATACATCTCAACAATAATGAACGCAAGATAAAGCGCACAAATTAAACCAATAGAGAACCATAAATCGCCAGTACTTAACTGAGACGCTGATACCCCAACAGGTAAAACTTCATAGATTGCCCAAGGTTGACGACCAGACTCAGCTAAGAACCAACCAAATTCAATTGCTAAGATTGGCAATGGGATACACCAAAGCAATAGCTTTTAAGCAATAAGCGGGAAGAAGTGACTTTGTTACGTAAATTTTGAACAAATGCGCCGAAGGTCAGTAAAATAATTAAACCACCGGCTGCTAACATCCCACGGAATGCCCAGAAGTTAGGACCTACGTTTGGAATAGTATCGCGAGCAGCTTGTTTAATTTGTTCATCTGTTGCATCTACAACTTTATCTGTGTAACGTTTTAATAATAAACCAAAACCTAAATCACCTTTTTACTTCATCAAATTTTGCTTTTAGTTTCTGGATTTACGTGGCCTGCTGATTTTTTTCTCTGCTTTTAATTTGCGTGAATAAATCGTAAGCTACCATACCGTTACGAACACGACCTTCATTTTTCGCTTGAATATCTTTCAAACCAACAATTTCAGTATCTAAAGAACGCGTTGCAATTAAACCACCCAAATATGGGATCTCAATCGCAAAAATCATTTTTCATTTCTGCAGTATTTGGAATTGCAACTGGATGAAATGGAGCTGGTGCAGGATGAGTTTCAAACTCAGCTTCCATTGCAGCCAATTTTCACTGGTTGTGCTTTACCAATGTCGTAACCTGATTCATCTCCCCATAATTAACACCGCTGATGCCGCAATAAAAACCAAAGGTTGCAGCAACAGAGAATGAACGTTTTGGCAAAACCAATATCACGACCTTTTAATAAATAGAATGCACTAATACCTAATACAAACATTGCACCAGTCGAATAACCTGCTGTTAACGTGTGCAAGAATTTACTTTGAGCAACAGGATTTAACCAAAGATCTAAAAAGCTCGTCATTTCCATACGTACTGTCTCAAAAATTAAATTCTGAGCCAGCTGGAGACTGCATCCAACCATTAGCAACTAAAATCCACATTGCAGATAAGTTCGAACCGAAAGCTACACAATATGTAGCAAGTAAGTGTTTACCTTTAGTTAAACGATCCCAGCCAAAGAAGAATAACCCCACAAAAGTTGATTCTAAGAAAAAGGCTAGTAACGCTTCAATCGCTAATGGCGCACCAAAAATATCACCTACATAATGAGAATAATAAGACCAGTTAGTACCGAATTGGAATTCCATAATGATACCTGTGGTCACCCCAAGGGCAAAGTTAATACCAAATAACTTACCCCCAGAATCTTGTCATATCTTTATAAACTTCTTTTGCCTGTCGCCACATAAATGGTTTCCATAATCACAAGGACGAATGACAAACCTAATGTCAGCGGCACGAAAATGAAGTGATACAACGCAGTTAAAGCAAACTGCAAGCGAGAAAGGTCAACAACGTCCAACATTCTCAACTCCTCTGTATAAACAACATTAGTTCCAACAATGATTAAAAAGGCAAAAGCCTTAAATAATCCCTAATCACTCAACTCCAATTAGCTAAGTTTAAATTGGTTTATCTACATAATCATTCTCAAATGGTTAAAAAAACACCAATTATTATAGAGATAAGCCAAATTTGCGGGTATTCTACTACTAAACATAAGGATAAAAAAACAGTAAAAAAACGATATCTGAGATCACATTTTTTTGACATAAGACATAAAATACCTATTATTTATTAAAAAAATAATTTAATTGATATAAATCAATTTTGCTATTTTTTTGTACAAAAAAATATGTTACACGTGATCCTTATCACAATTTACAACAATAAATGACTTCAAAAAGCTAGACATACTAAGTATATTTTTGCTATTTTTCCCACCTAGTTTAATTTTTTTAGATTTCATAATAAAGAGAAACAAGGACTTAAAAATGAAAAAAACATTCCTTATTTTAACCGCACTTTTTCTCTGCTGTATCAACCTCTACTTTTTGCATCAAATATTCTGCCACAACAATGTGAACAACTATTTAAAAGAAACAGAGAATTTGATTGCGCAAGCAGAAAAACAACCTGGCACTCATACACAGGTAGGAAAAAAATTAAAAAAATAAGTTAAACCAAAGCAAACAACAGATTCTTCAAATGGAATTAGCGACTCAGTTAAAAAAAGTTGTGAAGTGGGTTTAGCAAAATTAAGTAATTTGAAAAGTTATAGTGAGTAATTAAAAAGCCTTATT
>BNJS01002265.1_pt1 | contig 56166 bp, 51 predicted proteins | sample 8540461 | NCBI WGS metagenome assembly BNJS01 (sample SAMD00202454, study PRJDB9452) | human saliva metagenome | isolation source: human saliva | place: Japan
AAGCGTCATCCTTAAATTTGCGGAATCGAGGGTGCTTGAGACGCTTCTGACGCATCATAGAAAAGAAGGTTCTTCAACCTCTGGGAATAAAATTAAAATTCGTATTATCAATGATGGGCACATCTTCCACAATCACGAAGTCTCCCTCTGGTGCCTTTTCTCTAGCATGGGCAAGTTGCCGAAGCGAGCGTGATTTTGCGTTTGAAAACCGCTGCGTAAGCGTTTCCAACGGGATTATGTAGATTCGAGGTGTCTTTCGTCCGAGGTCTCCTTCTTGTTCTGCAGATGTTGTTGCGGTAGGCAGCATTAGCTTGTTGTTGTATTTGTGCCAAGATGAAATCAGGCAAATCCTCGTTGTCCGCATTATTCGCCACTGGTGCACTCACTGTGCTCTGTGCGGTGTGGGCTGCATTTTCAGTTTCTACGCTAGCCTCCTTTGTAGTCGACGCGGGTTTTCTTTTTCCTCCGCTACCCGCAGGAACAGGGAGATGTCCATCACGTGAGGATGCTCTAGCAGCCTGTCTCATGAAAGGTGGAAGAGCGTCTTCAGCCTCAGTCGCTGCATCATTTGACCTTCAGAAATCAAAGCGTTGCTACTCAATTGATCCTGATGCATCTTCATTTTTCTGACGAAACATCATTTCCTCATAAGCACGTCTTTGTTCCACTTCAGCCTTGGTGGGACGTCCTCTCCTACGTTTAGGAGGTTCTTCTACCTGTCCTACATCCAGCAAAGCCTTCACAGCCTCAGCTTCCGTCTCACGCGCCTTTGCCGCTACCATCTTTTTGGCAGCACGCTCATCTCTTGCACTATCAAAACGCTCACTATTTGCCCGTTTGCGTAGCAGAATACACATGATCCTGCCCATAGGTAGTGATACGTCTGCGTCTAGGAGCCGCCTCTACCACATTGCTCACTTCGTCAGCTTGGGCATCAATGATATCATACACCAGTTGTTCACGAATACTACTGGTGCAGTTGGGCGTCTTCATCGTAGCAGCCATCGATTGTAACTCTTCGATGGACATCGCGAGAAGCTGTTCTTTCGTATATTTAGGCATAAAAGGAAAATAAATGTCTTCGTTCTAAATAAGTACCTCCCCATCCACATCACTGCGAATGAATTATCTTTTTGGGGAATTATAATGAGGTGGGATTAAAATCTCTGCAAGTTAGCGAGAATCAAAATATAGTTCAGTCGTCAAAAAAGCGTTTTTCTCTACAGCAGTATTGATAATCCTGCTGTTTCTTAAAGTATTGCTAATGTGACTTTGATTAAAACACATGGTTTTCTCCTGCAAAAGTATAACAATTCTCTTAATTATACGAATTAACTCCTCTCTTTTTTGTAAATTCGCCTCATAAAAATTCCAATGAATGGCAACTCCCTACTTAGATATACAGAATTTAACCAAAAGTATTGGCGACTTAGTCCTTTTTGAAGACCTTTCGTTCAGTGTAGCGGAAGGACAGCACGTGGGACTCATCGCAAGAAATGGCGCTGGAAAATCCACGCTCCTCAGCCTCATCGCAGGAAAAGACACAGCTGACTCTGGCGACATCGTGTTCCAAAAGGGGCTGCGCATCGGTATGCTCGAACAATCACCCGATTTTTCCCCCGAGATGCCTGTGCGACAAGCTGTAGCCAGTCGTCTGCGTGCCGAATATGCTTCCTTGCTCATCGCTGATGAAGGACAAACTCTTCAGGCGCACACCGATGCCTTCGATGCGGACGAGGAATGGACGGAAGTGCAACTTCGTGCACAACAAATTCTCACCCAACTTAAAATCACCCAGCTTGATAAGCCCATTGGTTTACTTTCTGGAGGACAACAAAAGAGAGTGGCTCTGGCTTCAGTGCTTATTGCTAATCCAGACTTACTCATTCTTGATGAACCCACCAACCATCTCGACCTCGAAATGATTGAGTGGCTGGAGAAATATCTCCAACGCAACACCAAAGCTCTCCTGCTGGTCACCCACGATCGTTATTTTCTAGACCGCGTCTGTCAGTCGATTGTGGAGATTGATCAGCAAACGGCATATAGTTACAAAGGAAATTATGCCTACTATTTGGAAAAACGCGACGAGCGAATTGCGGCAACCAACGCCAACATCGACCGAGCGCGCAATCTTTATCGCAAAGAACTCGACTGGATGCGTCGCCAACCTCAGGCACGTGGACACAAAAGTCGTTCGCGCAAAGAGGCTTTCTACGAACTCGAACAACAGGCGAAACGTCGCACAGAAGAGCGTGCTGCACGTCTCAACGTCAAAGCAGGATACATCGGTTCTAAAATTTTTGAAGCTGAATATGTATCAAAAACCTTTGAAGATGGCGTAGTCATTCTCAAAGATTTCTACTACAATTTCTCGCGCTTCGAGAAGATGGGCATCGTGGGAAATAACGGCACGGGCAAAAGTACGTTCATCAAGATGCTCCTCGGGCAAGTTCCACCCACAAGTGGGCGCTTTGTGGTGGGAGAAACCGTGAAATTTGGCTATTTCTCTCAAGATGGTCTTCCCCTCGACACACAAATGAAGGTCATCGATGTGGTGCGCAACGTGGCAGAAACGGTGGACCTCGGTGGCGGACGTCACCTCACTGCCATGCAGTTTCTCACCCACTTCCTCTTCCCTCCTGCCCGTCAACAAGACTATGTCTACAAACTTTCTGGGGGTGAACGTCGTCGCTTGCAACTCTGCCTTGTGCTGATGCAAGCTCCCAACTTCCTCATTCTTGACGAGCCCACTAACGACCTCGACATTGCCACCCTGCAGTTGCTCGAAGAATATCTAGCTGACTTCCGCGGATGTGTCATTGTGGTGAGCCACGACCGCTACTTCATGGATAAAGTGGTCGATCATTTGCTCGTTTTCAAAGGCGATGGCGTGGTGGACGACTTCCCTGGCAACTACTCTCAATACCGCGACTATCTCCAAATCAAAGAAAAGGAAGAGGTGCGCGAACGCAAAGAGCAGCGCACAGAGTCTACCGACACTCGCAAAACCGTACACGAAGGGAGTGATCGCCGTCGCAAACTCACCTTCAAAGAACGTCGTGAGTTTGAACAACTCGAAGTAGAGATTGAACAACTCGAAACTGAAAAGGCAGCCATCCACGACACCCTCTCTTCTGGCTCCGCTTCTGTCGATGAAATCACAGAGCTGTCTAAGCGTTTGCCCCAACTCGAAGAGGAACTAGAAGAAAAATCCATGCGCTGGCTCGAACTCTCCGAATTTGCTTAGCAACACATCAACTTCTTCCATTATATATGAAAGAAGACGTTTAAGAATTTTCCCTCGAGCCACTGCGCAGAAAAAGCTCTCTAACGTCTAATCTCTAACGTCTAACGTCTATTCCCTCGAGCCACATCGTGGCGAGCAAAAAGGGTCTATGACCCCTAACGTCTAATCTCTAACATTGAAACCACTAGCCGAACGCCTACGTCCCACTACCCTCTCCAACTACATCGGTCAAACTCACTTGGTCGGTGAAGGGGCGGTGTTGCGCCGCATGATTGAGAGTCGCCGCATCTCCTCCTTCATCTTGTGGGGACCTCCTGGAGTGGGCAAAACGACTCTAGCAAATCGTAGCAGCCACTCTCGATGCTCCCTTCTACACGCTCAGTGCGGTGACAAGCGGAGTGAAAGAAGTGCGCGAAGTCATCAGCCAAGCCAAAAACCAGCAGTTTTTTGGCACTGCCAACCCTATTTTATTTATCGACGAAATCCATCGTTTCTCCAAGTCGCAACAAGACTCTTTGTTGGCAGCTGTAGAAACTGGTGAAATCACGCTCATCGGTGCGACGACTGAGAATCCATCGTTTGAGGTGATACGTCCTCTCCTCTCGCGTTGCCAGGTCTACGTACTCCAACCGCTCAACGAAACCGAGTTGCTTCAGCTCGTGGATCATGCCATCCACCACGACATCCTACTGCGCGAACGCAAGTTTGAATTGAAAGAGACGGAAGCCCTCGTACGCTTCAGTGGAGGCGACGCCAGAAAACTCCTCAACATCCTTGAATTGCTCGTCAATGCCACAGCAGAAGATGCCACCATCGTCATCGACAATGCCACGGTCACCAATCGCTTGCAGGAAAATCCCATAGCTTACGACAAAGAAGGCGAAATGCACTACGACATCATCTCTGCCTTCATCAAGAGCATCCGAGGCAGTGACCCAGACGCGGCTATATATTGGCTTGCTCGCATGATTGCAGGGGGAGAAGACCCAAAGTTCATCGCGCGCCGTCTGGTCATCAGTGCCAGCGAAGACATAGGGCTAGCCAATCCCAACGCACTTCTCATTGCCAATGCCGCCTTTGACGCGGTCAACAAAATCGGATGGCCCGAAGGACGCATCCCATTGGCTGAAGCCACCATCTATTTAGCAACATCCCCCAAGTCCAATTCTGCTTACAATGCAATCAATGCGGCTCTCGCCTTTGTCGAGCAGTCGGGCAACCTTCCTGTGCCGCTCCATCTGCGCAATGCACCAACTTCGCTCATGAAGTCGCTCAATTATGGCACAGACTATCAATATCCCCACGATTTTCCGCAGCATTTTGTGGCACAACAGTATATGCCAGAAACCATCCAAGGGACACAATTTTGGCAGCCTGCCGACAACTCTGCCGAAGAACGCCACACAGCTTGGCTCTCTCAGCTGTGGAATCGCTCCAAATAATGTCATTAAAAACCGCGAGAAGATGGTTTCTTCGCGCTAATGTTTCATCTTATATCTGCGCAGTGCGCTACTACTCCATTATGAGAATCGTTCAAATGCTCCAATTAGAGCAAAACCCAGAGCTCATCCGTCAATATCGTTACTTCCACTCTCGCGAAGGCATCTGGCCCGAAATCCTACAAGGCATCAAAGATAGCGGCATTCTCGAGATGGAAATCTACTTATTGGACCATTATCTCTGCATGATTGTCGACTTGCCAGAAAACCTTTCTTGGCAAGAAGCTATGGACCGCATGGCAAAAGCACCTCGACAAGCTGAATGGGAAAGTTTTGTTTCCCAATTCCAACGTGCAGCAGCCGATGCTCGAAGCGACGAGAAATGGCAACGTATGGAACGTATTTTTCATCTGTACTCCGATTAAGTCCTTTCTTTACGCCCAACGCCTCGTTCACCTTTCTGAGAGACTAACATCTTTTCTTAAGCCACTTTACAAACTTTGGTGCTGACACCTTTCCACTTGCGGATTAGTGTCAGCACCAAAGTCTTTTATCTTCTTCACTCTCTCCTTATTTTGAAGCAAGCATCGTTTCTTCTATCAGTCTCATCACACCCTTCGTATCGTTGGCATCATACCAAAGCACCGAACTGTCTTTGTTGAGCCACGTCATTTGCTTTTTGGCAAAAACTCGTGTGTTTTTGCGCATGCGATCCAGCGCCATATCCAGTGCCCAATCTCCCATCGAAATAACGAAAAATCTCCTTATATCCTACTGTATTGAGCGCATTGAGTTCGCGAAATGGCAATACGCGTTCTGCTTCTGCCAAGAAACCCTCTTCCACCATCAGCGTCACACGCTCATTGATGCGCGCGAAGAGTTCTTCGCGAGGACGTTGCAAACCGATTTTCACTATGTCGAAGGGGCGTTCTTTGACAGCCCCCGTGAGCAACTCACTCACACGCTTGCCACTCTCACAGATAATCTCTAGCGCATGCACCACGCGTTTGGCATTCTGCACATCGACACGCGCAAAATAAGCAGGATCGCGCTCTTCCAGTTCACGGAGGAGCACCGGAAGTCCTTCTTGTTCCAGTCGCTCATAGAGCTCGGTGCGCACCGCTTCGGAGATGGTGGGCAAAGGATCGATGCCGCGACAAAGGGCATCGACATACATCATGCTCCCTCCGCTCACCACAAGCGCATCGTGGTCGGCAAAATGGCGCTCACACACTTGCAAGGCTTCTTCTTCAAAGCGTGCGGCACTATAATAGTCGGTCAGTGCAAGATTGCCCACGAAGTGATGCGGCACGCGTGCCAACTGTGCGGCAGTTGGTGCGGCAGTACCGATGGGCAAGTCGGCAAACATCTGGCGCGAATCGGCACTGATGATGGGACAATGCAAGAACTCAGCCATTTGCAGGCTGAGTTCTGTTTTTCCTACGGCAGTAGGTCCTGTGAGTACAAAAAGTTTAGGACGAGACATGACCATTAGAATGAGGGACTGTCAGAGATTTCAAATCCTTCCAAGTCGATTTCGTCAGAATTATAGGAGTCGATGCCAAAGTCATCAAAGGATTCACTAGAACCTCCCAAATCATTACCGATAGAGAAGTCAATTTCCGCAATTTGCTGAGGAGCTTTTCCCACAGACTTGATGACTTCTGGCTCATCGCTTCCAGGCAACTCATCACGCACACAGAGGGAAAACACGCGGTCGTTGAAAGGATCGAACACGTATTCCAAGTTGCGGATGCCTTTGTCCAAGAAGTCAGTGAGCAAAGTGTCTGCCATGGTATAGAGATCCACATCTTCGGCAGAAGATTCGTGCATATCCTCACGGGTCACCTGTTCGCCACGCTCCCACTCATCGTTGCAGATGTAGAAAGAAGTCATTTGATCGTCAGGATAACCACAAGATTCCAATAAGACCTTGCTAAGTTCAAGAAAAGAAGCGTCTTCGTCGATGAGAATGTCGCGACGGAAATCATCAACTTCGTCGCAGACTACTCTAATAAGATATTGCATTGTACAGGGTGTTCGTGAGATTATTTACCAATGAAACCACGCTTCGAGTTCACCAAGAAGTCTAGGAGATAATCCACTTCTTTGCACTTAGGCACAGTGGTACGGATTTCTTCGATGCGTTCGTTGAAAAGTTTTGAGTTTTGGTAGAGAATCAAGAAAGCAGAGTGCAAAGCGTTGATTACATCTAAGGAGAAGTTGCGACGCTTGAGTCCCACCATGTTCAAACCGCAATATGCCACTGGCTCACGGGCTGCGATGCAGAAGGGAGGCACGTCTTGCGCAGTGCGTGTACCACCGCTCACCATCACATACGAACCGATGTGACAGAACTGATGCACCAACACATTGGCAGAAAGGATGGCAAAGTCGTCAATCACCACTTCACCGGCAATTTTGGTAGAATTACCCAAGATGCAACCGTTGCCCACAATGCAGTCGTGCCCCACGTGCATGCCTTCCATGAGCAAATTGTTGCTACCCACCACAGTCTTGCCCTGGGCAGCCGTACCGCGGTTGATGGTTACATTCTCACGAATAGTGTTGTTGTCACCGATTTCTGCAGTGGTCTCTTCTCCACGAAATTTGAGGTCTTGGGGCACTGCACCAATGACTGCACCGGGGAAAAAAGTGTTTCCATTGCCAATGCGTGTACCACTCAAGAGGGTCACAGAGTTCATCAACTTATTGTTGTCGCCTAGCACCACATTGGCATCGATGTAGCAGAAAGGACCTATTTCACAGTTCTCACCGATTTTTGCATCGGGATGAATAAAAGCAAGAGGAGAAATCATAGGTTCTAAGTATGTTAAGAGAACAAATGTTTGAATTTGGCACGCACCATACGAGCAAATTTATTGTTGGCATCGTGACCAGGACGAATGGCAACGATGCGTCCCTTAAGCGGACGTCCGATGAGTGCCATGTCGCCAATGATGTCAAGGAGTTTGTGACGTGCTGGTTCGTTGTTCCACTTCACTGGACGTTCCTGCAAATAGCCCAGATGGTTGGCATCACGATGCTCTACACCGAGGGTATCCGCCAACTTGTCAAGACGTTCTTGTGGTACTAAACGCTCATAGATGACCAAAGCATTGGTCAAATCACCGCCCTTGATGAGTCCCATCTGCAAGAGCGCTTCAATTTCGCGCACAAAAACAAAGGTGCGAGCGGAAGCGATTTCTTCGGGGAAGTCTGCCATGTGCTCCAAAGTGACACTTTGGCGTTGCACAAACTGACTATCGGGGAATTCGATAGTAGAGTCGATGGCAAAACGGTCGGCAGGCTGCACGCGCAGGCACGAACCGGAAATTTCATCGTAGTATTCGAAGGGCTCAGTGATTTCGATATAGCGGCGAGGAACACCTTGTTCCTCCAATCCCACCTTGACGATTTGCTCTACATACAAGATGGAGCTACCATCGAGAATCGGAAATTCTGGACCATTGATTTGGATAAGGCAGTTGTCTACACCTAGTGCTACCAGCGCAGCCATGGCATGTTCGATGGTGGAAACACGGCATTCGGGAGTGCCGACTACGGTGCCACGCGAAGTGTCAATCACATTTTCTGCCAAAGGAAGGATGAAGGGCTGTCCTTCAAGGTCCATTCTTTGGATTTTATATCCATAATCTGCAGGAGCAGGGAGGAAACTAATAGAAAGATGAAGCCCGGTGTGAAGACCTTTTCCTTCGAGCGTGAAGGGGGCTTTAAGGGTATGTTGCATAAGAACTAAGTGCTTTTAGTGGATTGTCATCCACGGAAATAGCGCGGAGAGATGTTGCGAAATGCAAGATATAGCGCAGTGTCTGGGATGCGCATCGGAATGAGCGTTGGGCTACGTCAATAGGATCGAAAAAACGATATTCCAAAGACGATAGCACTTGGAAGGCTATATTAGGAACAACGGAAAAGGGACTGTGTTTATTGTCCTAACTGAGCTTTAAGCGCTTCGATTTCTTTGCGCATGGCAAGCATTTCTCTGCGCATATCGGGCAACTGCTTAAACACGGCACTAGAAAGCGCAAACTTTTTAGCATTGATGGCAGGTGTACCCATCACGGGAGCACCTTCAGTGCGTGCGGTGTGGATGCCGGCTTGTGCACCAGCTTGCATGCCATCAGGCAGATGGAGGTGGCCAGCCACGCCCACTTGTCCGCCAAACATGCTCCAAGCACCCACTTTCGTGCTACCTGCCACGCCCACTTGTGCCGACATCACGGTGTGGGCACCGACTTCGACATTATGGGCAATCTGCACGAGGTTGTCGAGCTTCACGCCTTGGCGCACGATGGTCGTGCCCATGGTGGAACGGTCTACACAAGCATTTGCGCCAATTTCTACGCGATCTTCGAGGGTGACGATACCGATTTGTGGAATCTTCTCATAACCCTCTTCAGAGGGTGCAAAACCAAAGCCATCGGCACCAATGACACAGCCACTGTGCAAGATAACTTCATTGCCAATCTTACAGCCATGATAGATGCTCACATGAGGGATAGAGAATGCAATTCTCGCCCACCGATGCACCCTCTTCGATGACCACATGGCTATAAATCTGCGTACCATCTCCCACGGTCACTTGATCGCCAATCACCGCAAAAGGACCCACATAAACATCTTCGCCCAGGGTTGCCGTTTCGCTCACAAAAGCCAAGGGGTGCACTCCGCTACGCTTCTGCGTCATGCTCTCATAGAGTGAAAGCAAACGTGCGATGGATTCATAAGCATTGTCCACGCGAATGAGCGTAGCCGACACTGGTTTTTCTAGTTGAAGGTCTTTGTTGACCAAAACGATGCTCGATTGAGTTTCGTAAAGGTGGTGAGTATATTTGGGGTTTGCCAAAAACGAAAGTGCACCCGCCTCACCTTCTTCGATTTTCGCGAAGGTGCGCGCCACAGCTTCGGGGTTGCCCTCGATAGTTCCTGACAGATATGTTGCTATTTGTTGTGCGGAAAATTCCATTGTATCGTAATTGTTTATCTGCAAATATAAGATATCTTGCCAAAATAGAGAAATATATCTGCATTTTCTTTGTCTAAAACGAATGGAAAAACGCCTTTTCTGGCTTACTCTCTGCCATATCTATCTCAAACGAGGTAAATCCTTCCTCTATTGAAGAAGTGGAAGGCAAACCTACTGCGATTAAACCCAAATCGGTCATTAGACCGTTATAGTGCCCCTAGTTATGGATAAGATAACTTCCTGCCATCTTTCATTTCGTTGTTGGCATCTTGTTTCTCGTTTGTTCTCGACGTAGCCCGACCCAACAACTTATTTCTCTTGGCTTTTTTATGAGACCTTCCCAAACAATTTCTTCACTTTGTGTAGACATATAAACTCTCCTGCGCTTCTTGAGCGCAGGAGAGTTAAACTTATTCCTAATGTACCATCATTTAGGGATAATCATGGTCCACCCGAGATTTGGAGGGTTGCACTTCTATCTTTTTTTACTAGTCCAATCTATCATATAGACGAGAGACAACAAGGCGTAACGAGGCATGATGTTGGTATAGACCTCTGTACGAGAAAATTGGTCGAGAGAAGTGTGCAGAAAATTCGCTTGGTTCAGAATGTCACTCACCTTGAGCTGACAGCCAATGTACCGTGCGAAAGCTCGAAATACTTGCGGAGAGAGGAGTCCCATCGGATGGAAGTATGGTTGAGCGACCGCTCCGCATAGCCTGCATAGAGCAAGGTATTGATGTTCGACTGAAGCTCCACACCGTAAGGTAATTGCCAAGTGAAATCCACCTTGAACTGCGTTTTGCTGTAATTATCTGTCGTCTGGGGTTGCCTCACATGTTGCAAAGCAGAAGACCACAAAGCCGATGCTCGAAACTTACTCCCAATCGATGCCGTAAGATATAGTTGTGGCGTAATCGTGTATGATTGCAGCAGGCTGGTAGCAGCCAAAGGCGCACCATCTATATGCGATAAAATCTCACCTTGGTAATAATCTCCCGAGAGCTTAGCCGTGAGCCAAACTTTTGAGGTTTTGCTAAAGGGAAAGGCGTAGCTCGTTGAGCCTTCGAGCCAGTGCGTTCGGTCAGTGTTCTGCGGTGTGTAAGTGCGCTGTCCAGTGCTACTGTTGTAAGCAGAAAGCATTGCAAAGTCACTGGCGATGTGTCTCCACTGCATCTCCAACTGCCAAAGGTGTTGCAATGTGCGGTGTTGATTTTGGTAACGCCATTGTAAGTGGTGTTCCCAAGCATTTTTCAACTGCGGATTACCTAACGAGACGTTGTTAGGGTCGCTATCATCACGAACGGGCAGAAGGTGCAGAAGATTGACAAGGCGTGGTATACCTTGATAGGTTATTTCTGTCAACGCGTGCCAGTTCTGACTATCCGTTTTTGCTTCCTCCCACTTAGCTGTGAAGCTGGGAGCGAAGAGTATCGGATGGCGTTGGATATTGTAGGTGTGAGCGTTACGCTCATACGCCAAAAGACGGTGTGCGTAGAATGTTTCGGCTTTAGCTGTTAGGTCAATGACGTGCCCTTGGCTCGTTTTAGAGTGATGATTGAATTGTGTGCCAACCACCGCCCGATGTTCTGTCGGAATAGCGTAATAAGAGTTCGTATGGTCGGTGCAAATACTCTGGAAGTCGCCTTCGGGCAAGATACCAAGCGAGGCGAAAGACCAATCGCTCATCGTGAAACGATTGTCCCAATCTAAGCGATAAAGCGAATGCCTTGTATCTCCGTGACTATACTTGTATTCAATATAATGTGTGAAACCGCCGTTGTGTCTTTCGTCGCCACCATATTTCCAGATATACTCTGCTCGATATTCTGCCTGTTGTGCCTTTCCCTGTTCCCAGAGATAGTTTCTTCGCCAGTCTGCCAAGAGTGGCGTATAATGAGTCAGACGAAAATTTTCATACTGAGAGAGCGTTTTTACAGTCGTATGGTAGCGGAGATTTGTTTTCAACACATTCTCTCCTAAAGTGTAGGCAGAGGCTAGAGAGAGCGTATGTGTCTGGTTGGGTTCCTCACTCAAAGCTGGATTAAGGAGGGCTGAGAGTAAAGCTGTTTGTGGGTTGTTGCTCTCCTGTTTATAAAGCGTATCGATCGGTTGATTTGCCCAACCCTTTGTCGCGGTGCTGTCGTACCACGAGAGGGCGATGCCCTCAGACTGCTTGCGACGATGACCAAAGCGGAAGGTGTATTGTAGCTCGTGCTGTTGCTTCTTCAAACGATAGCGTAGAGCGAGCAAAGGCATCTACTGCATATTGGCGCTCCTCACTCTGTTGTACTGAGCGAGAAATCAAGTTTCTTTGCGCGAGAAAAGTTTGTCGATAGGTTTGCTCTGTGAGCAAAGGTATTTTTGTCGCTCAAATTGTGCCTCCGTTCTCAAACGCCAGTGCTGATTAGGCTCATAGAAGTAATTAACCTTTCCACTCCATCGCTTGATACGACCAGTGGGAAAGAGGTCTTCCGAATCTCCCATATCTGACATTTCACGCTTTTCATTAAAATTGTTGGCGTCAAAATTGGCAGTAAACATCTGCCGCTCGTCCATTCGCATCAGCATTCCCTGAGTTCCCCAAAGTTGGTTCGTGCCACCATCAGCTTGCAACTTTGCTAACCAAGTACCTATATACTCTCGCTTCAGTTTGATATCCATTACGTAGGTCTTGTCGAACATATCTCGCCCCGTCAATTCGCTCATCTCGCCAGCCTTTTCGTAGACCTTTATTTTGCTGACAACAAAAGCAGGGAGATTGTCCAGTGCCGTTTGGATATTTCCATTAAAAAAATCTTTACCGCTAAGTGTAAGGTTTTCGATCACACGCCCCTTCACCTTGAGCACGCCATCTACAAATTCTGCGGCTGGGAGTTGTGCCACTAAACTTCGGAGCTTATCCATCTGCGATACATTGAAGGCATCTGCATTGTAGATAAGCGTGTCTCCCTTATAGTACATCTGTATCTTAGTCGCTTTCACAACGACTTCTTTGATTATCTGCTCTTTACGTTTGGGAAGAAGATAGAAATCGCCCAAGTCAAGTCTTCCCTTTTGCAAACTCTCAGCAGAGATTTTCTTTTCGATGCGCTCATACTTATCCTTTTCGATTGTTAATACATAGCCTTGTGGAGCAACCCGAGCATTCAGCTGTAGGATAAAGCGTGCACCTATTTGAGCATTTTGATAGACCATTAGACTGCCATTTTCCTCAATTCGTTCCTCTTGCAGGGCAGTTTGTGCTTGCACAAGTAGGGTGTCGGCAATCGCATCTCTGAGGCTCACCACACAGTGAGCCAAAGCTCTTTGTGTCAAGCCGTCATAAGTAGTGCCCACAATGGTCACTCTCTGTGCATGAGCGCAGATAGATAGTATTAAGAGAGCGAAAATCAAGAAATATTTCTTCATAGTCCCAATTCATGAACTGTATTAAAGACTAAAGTTTAAGGTCACCTCCTTTTTGCTTAGGTTATGGTCCACAATGATTCTTTCGACCTTCTTGTAGGCGCAAGATTCCTTGTTTCAGGCAAGTAGGTTTAGGAAAGTGGTTTATCCGACATTTGGACTGATAACCTATATTTCTCTGTCAAAGGAATCAAAGTTATATTTGACTCTTAAGCCCTCCTATATTTACTATGCCTAAACTAATCGAGAATAGGCAACTTTGCACGAAAGGTGCCATAAGCGTCTTTCATAATTTTCCGCTCTACATCATAACCCTTTAAGCGGTTGAAGGTAGAAAAGTCTTGCTCTTGAGAGAGATCTTTACCAGGAGCTTGCCAATAACACTGCCAAAAGAGGATTTGGCGCACCTTATCTTCTTTTGCAAGCAGTGAAAAAGCTGTGCGAGGGTCTTTTCTCATAAGCTCGCGCAGAAGGGCTAGATGTTGTCCTGGGGCGTCTGCCTGCCAGTAACCTCCTACAAATATATTGAAAAGACGAGACATCTTTTCCTCTTTTGAGATGAAAGCGAGTTGGTCAAAAGCTGTCAAATAGGGAACGTAATCCATGACGTGATTTTGAAACCTATTTTCTACGAAACAACTTTGCAATTCCAAGAATGTTGCAGGATAGGCTTGAAAATAACGAACTTGACGAATGCTGTCGCTGGGCTGTTCACATAAGGCGGTATAAGCCTCTTCGAGTTCTTTTTGCCCATTAGGTTTTTGAGAGAAACCGACAAGAGAACAAGATAAAAAACAAACCAAGAATAAGAAACGAGAAACTAACATATTACTTCTTTTTTGTATGAACGTAGCTGGTGTCCCTGTGAAGGAAGGTGTGACATCGACTTCGCAGAGTGACTGCGTCGTCATGTTCAGTTCAGATTGAGTTTGTCTTTTGATTTTCATGACAATAAATTTAGATATTGCTGCCTACTCTTTTCACGAGGTTTTCGGCTTCTACCTATTTTGATAATGATGTATAGATAAGATATGGTTAGAGTTCAAAGATTTTACAAGAATGAACAAAGACGATATAGATAGTGGGATAGGGCTTTCTAACTTACCGAACAATACTAGCAAAGCATCTCACCAGCAGAATCTATCTCTATATTGCTCTTTGAAGCCCCCTATTATGGTATCCCACTAAAATCTGCGGCTAATTTACACAAAAAATCGATAATACAAAAGAAAAGGTGTTTTTTTTGTTTCATTCTTGTTTTTTCCTTTGTTTCCCACTTGTTCATTCATGAGGAGATGACATATTGCTTGTCTATACCTTTGCCTCTAAGCCCCGACTTCGATCTTTTGCGCTCCCCAAAAGTACCAATAAAAGTCCCCAAAAGTAGATTGTTTTTCCTGGCTTTACAATTAAAGCCCAGGCAATCACCCTAGCAAATAATCTACTCAACAATCAAATAAAATCTGTTCAGGTGCTAATGACCGATTTGGGTTAAATTGGGAATTTCCAGCTATTGAAGTCTTAATTTCAAAGCTCAAAATCGCATGAGTTTTCTTGCATCGAGGATTTACTCCACGCTATCGCCACCTCGAAAGAGAGAGACGACCCTTAGTTTTTTCCCTCTCGCTCGTGGTCGGTGGGGATTTTCCACCCTCTTTTGTTACGTCTTATGCGGAGAAGATTAGGTTTCCGACTATCGGACAACATAATTTCGTTGGAGATTCTCGAAATTTCGTCGGAGATTTTCGAAATTTCGTCGGAGATTTCTCAAAAAACGTGGGAGATTCTCTCCGGAACGTCGGAGTTTTTTCGGTTTATCTCGCAACCTTGCGCAGTGTGTGCGCAACAAAAATGGCAAACTATGGGCAGATAGTTCGCCCGCTGCTCACGTTAGGGAATAGATGTCCCTTGGCACGTTAAAATCGCGGCTCAAAAGTGTAAAGTTTTCTTCACGCACCATCTTTCCAGGATGCGGTAAGAGTAGATGGCTACAGGGATAGTGTTGCGATGGTCGGGGGCAGTCCGAAAAAGGTGGCTAGCTCCCTAAAGTCGCTTTGAGGGGATGGTCAGCAAGAGGGGGGTATCTTCCGAAAAGGTGTGTGTAAACGTCTCTGTTCCCACCGATGGTCTGCCATGTATTAGCGGTGATGCACGCTTAGGTGATGCGCTGAACAATAAAAAACGCGCCCAATCCTTACGGACTGGGCGCGTGAATGGTATAGGCATGTCACACCTCAACGAGGAGAGGTGGGAGGTACCGAGCGAGAGGCTTAGTAGCGTGCCTTGGGAGCAGGGAGATACCAGTTACCACTTACGAAGCGATCGTAGAAATTACCAGTCTTAGTGGGTTGCTCATAAGGCTTGAGTTCGAGATCGCGACGAGAGATCAACCATGCCATCCAAGAGTTGGGGACTTTTTCATCACCAGCATTGTTACGGTGACGTTGGATGCGCATGAGGTCGAAGTAACGGTGACCTTCAAAAGCATTGTCTAGCGCCATTTCATCAGCAATGATGGTTTCCACTGCAGCGATTTCAGCTTGTGTGGGCTCACTAAGTGTCAAAATGCCCGACAAGGAGACTTGGTCATATTCATCGCCAGCTTCGGTAGCCGCCTTTTCAACACGAATCTTGGTGCTATCGATTCGCACTTTGATCTTTTCAGACAACGTAGGTTTACTGATGGCTACACCTTGTCGTGCTGCTTCGTCGACGATGCGCTGAGCAACGACTTTTTCGTAAACCCAAATGGTGTCTGCATCGAGGAATCTACCACAACCAGCAGCATGGATACCTTCATTATCCTTATTGGTGAAGGTGCTGAAGTCGAGATACTTCTTGTCGCTAGCACGGATAACAGTGCTCATACCAACACTCTTGTCGCCATTAATGCCACCCACTAACCAAGGAACAGTCAAAGTGGAAACTTTAGCAATATCCTTCTTCGTGTCGTCCGTGTAGACGGTATCGGTGAACTCACGTTGCACCTCACGTGGCAAATTCTCAAGACTCAAACCAGAACGGAGTACATCGAATGCCATGCGAGGAAAACCAGCACGGTTGATAGCTTCAGCATACTTGAGATAAACACGACGGAGCGTGTAAACGGGAATGCCATAAGTGAAGTTAGGGTATGCCCTGAGATAAGCACCATCAGGAGCGCTGCGTGCCATGTTGAACTTCTGGATGAAGCGTAATTGACCAGCTTCAGTGATGATGATTGGTGCACTCTGGTTGGCACGAATGTCGCCCAATTCAGGATACTTGACCTCCTTCACCAAATTTCTACTATCCTTATCGTATTCGTTGTAAACGAACACTTGGCTCTCATTGAGCTTGAGATAAGCATTGGCAGGTTGCACCTGGCGATTGCGATAGTTGGGAGTCAATACTACTTGACCAGATGAACTAGTTTCTTCTTTCTTCTTACCATCGGTTCCTAGGCTTTCTTTAGTGTCACGACTGGTGGTAGAACTAGCGTCAAAGCCATAGATTTGTGGGATGCGCGAAAGCACCTTACCGAAGAAGCTGTTGGCAGCTGAAGGCATAGCAGTCACCACTTGACCTTGCTTCACAACGTTGCTGTTCTCATAGAGAGAGAACCAGTCAGAATAAGCATCAAAGAGGTCAGAACGATCGCCCGAGCGACGAATAGCAGCAGCAACCTTGGTAACCCCTAATTTAGTGCCACGGTCAAGGAAACGGTGGAAGTGAGTGGCAGCTTGCTCGTAGTCGTCCTTGCTCGCTCCGCGGAGCAAATAGAGGTCGCCATAAACGAGGTCGCCATTGAAGACGGTGAGTGGTTGTGCGAAATCGCCTGCACCAGTTTTGAAGTTAGGATAGTTGATGTATCCCAATCCATTGCTGTAGGCATAGGCTTGCTTCAAACCACCGTGGTCTTCCAAAAGTTTGAGGAGGTTGTCAGGAGTAGCAAATCCGAGTGGAGGATTTTGTTCCCAACTAGTAGAAGCAGAGCTTACGGGTGCAGTGATGAAGGGTACGCTACCATATTGTTGCACTAATTGGAGATAAGTCCAAGCACGCACGAGCTGCACTTGAGCCAACTCACGGCGCATGTAGTAGCTATTGTTCTTCAGTGCCATAGAGTCGACCTTAGAGAGGTAGAAGTTGCACTGGTTGATTACCTTGTAGTAGGCTGCACGGTTCAACAATTCGCTGCTACCGTCGGAAAGGTCGCGGAAATTGATGATGTTGTTGATGGAGTCGTTAGTGTACTCCGTAGCGGTGACAAGGTCGCCTCGCAATTCGCCAAGCAAGACGTTTTGCTCTACCACGCCTTGAAGATTGCGCAGGATACCGAAGTAGAAATTGACAGTGTCACGACCAGAGAAGTTCTCTGCGTAACGGTCAATATCGGGAGTGAGCATATCTTCACACGAAGTGGTGAGTGCACCAAAGCCTACGAGGGCGAGAATCAGCGAAAGAAATGATTTCTTCATGATGGTGAAGTGTTGAATCTGATGTGATGTATGGGATGGGAGGATGGAAAGCTGAGGGTGGCAAGCCCATCTTGTGGGAGGGGACTCGCCGTTCCCTGTTACTTTCATCGAGCATGATTAGAGGTTGATGGTCAAACCGAGGTTGAAACTACGATTTTGCATCAACATGCCCGTATCAATACCTTGATAAAGCACTCCGTTGCCTGCAGTTACTTCGGGATCGCTACCGAGATACTTCGTAAGGGTTACCACATTGTTGGCTTCACCCCATACAGAGAATCCTTGCAACCAAGAGAGGCTAACGGGGAGTTCGTAAGTGAGACGAACTCGCTTGAGCTTGAGGTAAGAACCATCCTCAATCCAACGATCAGAGAAACGCTCGTTGTTGACCCAGTTGAGCGACTCAGGGCTCATGCTGCGTGGTTGTTCGGTCTGATGACCTTCAGCACGCCAACGATTGACTACAGCAGTAGTTTGATTCCAGATGTTGTTGGCACTTTCAAGCTGCATGCGCTGATAGTTGTAGATGTCGTTACCCAAAGAATATTTGAAGTTGACATCGAGCGTGAAACGCTTGTAGTTGAAAGTGGTGAAGATGTTACCATAGAGATCGGGATTGGGGTCACCAATCTTCACACGGTCGGCTTCATTAATCCATCCATCGCCATTTTGATCGACGAAGTGCATATCACCCGCCTTGAAATCACGAGAAGGTTGTGAAGAGAGTCCTGTAGGATACTTCAAAGCAGCCGCCTTAGCTTCGGCAGTGGTGGAGAAGACACCAGCGGTCTTGTAACCATAGAACACGCCTGCTGCTTCGCCTACTCTGGTGAGGATATTGTCCTGACCATAGACAGAGCTGGTGTAACCACTGATTACCTTTTCGCTAGAAGCCACCTTCTGTGCTTTCTCGTCGAGAGCGAAGGTGCGAATCACGTTGTTCTCTGTGAGAGGGAGCTTCGTGATTTCATTCTTGTAGTGCGCTACGCTAAACCCAAGGTTCCACTTGAAGTCTTTGGTGTTGACCAAGACAGCGTTGACATTGAGGCTAGCACCCGTGTTACGAAGTTCCCCTTCGTTAGTCCACTGACGTGAAACACCAGTAATGTCACTCACTGTGCGACGAGTGAGAAGATCTGTAGTGATGGAGCGGAACAAGTCTACACCCAGTGCCAAACGGTTGTGGAACATATTGAGTTGCAAACCTGCATTGAGTCGATGGGTAGTTTCCCATTGAATCTTGGGGTTGGCGATGTTAGCGAGTTCCAAAGCTGTGGCACGATCCAAGAACTTGATATTTTGGAAGTAGGTGCGGGTTGCATAGTAATCGAGATCGTCATTACCACTCATTTCGTAACCAGCAGTGAGGCGAGCGTAGTCAATGAAGGAAACATTGAACCACTTTTCGTTGCTCATCACCCATCCGGCTTGCAATGAGGGGAAGATGCCCCATTTCACGCCACCAACCTTGATGCCGCTTTCGGCTTCCTTACCGAAACGTGAAGAGCTTTCTGCAGAAGCAATGAGCTTAACGAAGTAACGGTTGAGGAAGTTATAGTCTACATTGGCATAGTAGGCAAGGTTTACCCAACGGTCATTAACACCACCATTGCCGAGATAGTCGAGACGATAGCTGATGTTGGGCGTTTTGTCATTACCATTGTTGTAACCTTCAGAGAAGCTATCGGAATATCCGTAAGATGCCATGCGGAATCCTCCGAAGACATCCCACTGATGCTTGCCGTAGTTCTTTGGTCCATTCGATGCGGAAATCATTGTTGATGGTGGTTTCCTTACCGAATTGTGTGGCGATGACAGTTTTGCACCATACCAAGACCCTCTACATACTTTCTAGGCGTTCCGTTGGCAGGCATGAAATACTTTTCATTGCTGCGAGTGAGCGCATAAGCAAAGCGGTTGGTGATAGAGAGGTTCTTGTTGATTTGATACTTAGGAGCTACGTTGAGCAAGAATTGAGTTTGCTCTTGGTAGTTCTTATTCTCACCTTCACCATTGTCCAGCACCCAGTAAGGGTGTGCCAAACCTTCAAATCCAAAACGTGAAGCGAAAGAGGAAGGGGTTATTGGCAGCTGAGTAGTCTTGTCCTGTGTACACACGTTGGTTGTGCACGAAGCCCAAAGTATTATTTCCTTAGTAACGGAGGAAGTAAGCGTAGGGATCAACAAAAGGCGACTGGATGAGTCCCAATACGTTGGGAGAAGCGATGTTCTTGCGCGCATAGCTGGATGCCCATCCGTTGTCACGGAGGTTATAGGCGTTGCGCACATAGGTCATGTCCAAAGCTGTGGTGAAGCCGTCGAAGAGATTGATGTCGGTGTTGAAGCGGATGTTCAAACGATTGAAATCATTCTTCTTTGCTGTAGCTTCGCTCTGGCTGTAACCCAAAGAGAGGTTGTACATTGCTACCTCATCACCACCTTGCACGTTCACGCGGTAGTTTTGCGTAAAGGCAGTTGATAGAGTGGTTTCTGCCAGTCGGTCTCGTTGTGATAGAGAGTGTAGAAGAGGCTGTTCTTGTCTTCATTGAGGAAGGGAACAGACAAGTCTGAAGCACGGAAGCGAGCATTAGGTGTGGTTCCCAAAAACTCAGCAAGGTAGCTGCGATATTGGTCTGAATTCATCACCGAGAGGGTCTTGGGCGCTTGCTCAAATCCGCCGAAAGCACGGATGTTGATGCGAGTGGCCATAGAGTGACCGCGCTTTGTGGTGATGCGAATCACACCATTAGCACCTTCAGAACCGTAGAGTGCAGTACCGTTTTGCAATACTTCTACACTTTCGATATCTTCAGTGTCCAAAAGATTGAGGACATTGTTGTAGAAACCTTGGTGCAGGGTGTTGCGACTGTATTGCATATCCCACACTACTCCATCGACAACCACCAAAGGCTGTGCGTTGGCATTGAGTGAGTTGATACCATTGACGAACATGGCTGCGCCTTGTGCTGGCATTCCACCACGATTGTTGGTACGGACCGTACCATTAAGGCTTCGCTCGATGTCGTTTCAATGGTGATAGCACTAGACTCGTTGATGCGTGCTACACGGCTTTGCAAAATGTTGGTGCCGTTGGTGTAGAGCGCTGGGAGCTGGTTGCTATAGAGATAGACATTGTGTGAGGGCTGTTCGTGAAGCGCAACCTGCACACCATTGTATCCATCGGTGGAAACGTAGAGCGCAGTGACAAACTCGGGCACACGCAAAGTGTATTGTCCCTGTTCGTCGGTGAGTGCGCTATAATAGCGATTGTTGAGGGCTTGCACGCGCACACCGCTCAAGGGTTGCTTGGTGGCTGCATCGTAGACCACGCCTTTTACCTCCTTCTTTTGGGCAACAGGCTGGTGCACTACTTTCTTATCTGCCATCCGTGTGCTATCGCTTACTTCCGCAGCTTGCGCATTGAGCACGCAAGCTCCAGAAAGTACGAAGAGACTGACGCCACAACGTAGGGCTGTTTGCATCATATTATTGCGATGATCAATATTCATATTCTTCGATGTTATAGTTTAGATGGCTTAATTGCCACGATAAGGCTTGAGAACTAGAGATACGATGTTGAGTGCACTGCAACGAATCTTCTTGTCACTTCTTTTCTTCTTAGGCATGGTGAGCACCAAACGTGGGAAAGAATCAATGCCACTAGGCAATCCTGCATAACACTTGGGGAAGTCGATGTACTTACCGAGCTTGATGGTGTTGACCTTGCTCTGATCGAACTGGGGATTACCCTTCGCATCTTTTTCTTCTTGGTCGATGGTGATGCTCTTTGTGGCGTTACCATCTTCGTCGACAAATTCGAGTTCCTTGCCTTCATCGTCCACTACCTTAGCAGTGAAGATAACGCGCTCATCATCTACATCACCGAAGTTGAGGTCAGTCTTTGAAGGAACCATCACGAGTTCTACTTCGTAACGAGTAGAGAAGACTTGAGGCAAGCGGAGGTTGACCACCATCTCAGACTGGATGTTGTCGATTTGGAAACGAACGTAACTGTTGGTAGAGATGTCTCCCTTGACACCAGTCATGACTACATTGCCCTCGGCATCCGTGACTTCCTTACCTTCTTCATCCGTCTTGGCACGATACTCGTTATAGTTGGACTCTTTGAGGGCTACAAATGTACCCTTACCAGAAGCTGAACGCACGTTGTTGGTGTTGAGGATGGTGTAGAAGCCAGAGCGGCTCATGAGATATTCCACCTTTTTCACCCATGCATAAGCTGGATCCAAATCATACTTGGTCAAACGGTAGATATAACCATTGGATGCACGATAAGGTGTGAGTCCTGCGAAGATGGGATTGAGTGTGCTGTTCTTGCCTGAACCATCAGCAGCAGCATTGTAGAATACTGTACCTGCTGTGGAAATCAAAGAGTCAGCATGTTGGACATAGTTATTGAGCTGCGCTGAGTCCTTGGCGTCGATGTTGCGCATATAATAAGGCGCAAAGAACATATTGACTGCCATGTTCTGCTCTGTGATGCGTTGTTGCAAAGAGTCGGCAAGGGTCAACTTGGGGTCAGCTTTGGTAGCAGCGTCAAGACGGAACTGATCCTTCAAGACCTTACGGTTGAAGTCTGCACCATTCCATTCGTAAGAATAGCGTGCACCATACTTCAAGATACGTCCAATCTTTTCTTTACCTTGTTCCCAGGCTTCGTTCGTGGGGATAAGCGCTACATAAGTAGAGTCTTCTTCACGAATACTTGCATGAGCTACACCGAGGATTTCATTGCGACGATTAACGACAGTGTCCACGTAGACCATCTGTCCCTTTTCATTCAATGCACCTGGTGTGGAGAGATTCCAGAGGGTGTCGATTTCAGTGCGAGATGCAATCAAAGTTGTTGACGCTAGAGAACTGTGGGATCGTGACCGAGATAGTCAAAGATGTTGTAGGCGAAAGGCGCAATACCATTCAAGAGATGAAGACTACCATTGCTAGCGACTTCAGTGGTACCTTGCACAGGAACATTACTCGAATTTGTCACCAGTGTAGTGAGCATTCTTGTTGTTCATCATCTTAATCTCTTGCTTGCCCGTGTAACCTTCGTGGTTAAAGCGAGCAATGTGATTTACCTACAAGCTGAGACCAAACGTAGTAGGAGATGTCAAGCGCCTTCGTGCGACCTTCTGCAGTGCCGAGGGCAGCATATTTAGCTGCAGCATCGAGAGTGTCGTTCCAAGTCTTGGCATTGAAAGTTCCATTGAGAGGTGTCCACATGGTGAAGCTCTGAGGCTGATTCAACAACTCTGCTGCCGTAATGGTAGCCTTGTGATCATTCTCATTGCTCAACACCTTGGTGCGCTTTAAGATGCCTGCAAAGTCTGACAAATTGGGATTACTTTCAATCGTCTCCCAAAGGGTTTTGTCAGAACCCATGGTATTTTTGATATCAAAATGGTCGTCTGTGCACGCGCTCACAGCAAGCAGTGCCATAGTGGCAAGTGCACCACGAGAAACCCATTGACTTATTCTATTCTTCATTGTGATAGGAAAGCTGAAGGTGAGAAATTATACAGCCTTCTCAGGTTGCCGGCAGAGGCTTAAAGCCTTGCCAGCAACGGAGAGAAGGAAAGCTTTACCACTGATCTTCGGGCTCAAGTGTGCCGCTGAAGACAGAGTTGGGAACTAATTCAAAGTAGTCAGAGAAGAACTGGCTGTCCGTTTGGTTCAAAGCAGACTTGAAACGGAGGTAGTAGCTCTTACCGGGCTCCATGTATTGCACAGTGATGATGCGACGAAGAATCACGCCCTCCTCGGTGTTGCGGATATCGCTATCCCCCTTACCATCAGTCTTTGTGAAAAAGCGAGGAGCTTTCATCCAACCGTGGTTGCGCATATTCTTGTCGTTTTCAGCATTGAGACTCTCATCCTTGGTATCAGCCACCCAACCAATGTTGTCGTTGCCCTGACCTTTTTGACGCATGTCGACAGGCAAACCAGCAGGACGCAAGTCGTTAGGACTTTCACCGAAGTAAATTTGACACATACCACGGAGGCTGTTGTTAGAAAGTCCCATACGGATTTCGTAAGTTCCAGCTGCAGGCACGGGAGGCAACTTCAAGACGAAGTCGTACAAACCAATTACCATCAATTCATCACCTTCGTAGTCACGCCATCCGCCACCACCTACTGCAGAAGAATGAAGATAGAGCAGACGAGTGCTTTCACTTGCATTGAGGATGTTGTTGAAATAACCTCGTGGGAAGTAAGTGTATTGGCGATTGCTACGGCAACCATAGGACAACAATTCAGGAAGAATGGTGGTGATGTCGAAACGAATGCGTTCGCCCCCCAAGACATCGCGAGCCGACTTATCGAGCATCAAAATCTTGTTGATGGGGAAATAGTAGCCGTTCAACGCATTGTTGTCAGCTGTCTTACCATTTACTTGATTCTCAGCTGATACCTCAACACCGCCTGCCTTCAGCTCAGCCATCTTAGTGTAATCACTAGGATTGTAAGTAGCTACACGATTCAAATAAATTTTGTGGTCGGCTGCAGTTTGCGTAATCTTCATCAACTCAGGATTTTCACCCACGGTGGTGTAGTAGTCGTGAATGTCGATAGAATACTTGCTCTGCTGAGGATTGTAAGCATCGCCATACTTGTAGCCCCATTCGTTATAGTGCGCAACAAATTGGTTGAAGCCCATACGCCCCTTCAAGAAGTGGTAAGCCACAAACTTGTTGATGGCGTTCTTCTCGTTGGTCAAGTCGCCTTGTGCTTCTGTGCCATAGGCAGCTTCTACTTTAGTACGGACAGCAGCTACAATCTCGTCTGTGTTAGAGATGGCTCCAGCAGCGCCCATAACAGGTGCAGGAATACCCCACTCTTTTGCAAAGACATCGTCGGTTTCAACGAAACCAGTGAAGCCAAAGTAGCGGTGTTGTGCTTCATTGAAACGACCTGCTACACCGTTGAAGCGGCGAGGCTCGGTTTCGTGCTCTTGAGCTTCATACTTATGATCGAGGGTTTCGACCAACTTCTTGTCCCAACCTGTAGCTCTAAGCAAAGCAGTCATGACATTCATGTTGCCAGCTTCGGCGATGAGGTCAGATACAGCCTTGCTGGAAGGTGCGATGACAGCATCTACTTCGTGCAAGAAACCATTGCTGGTCTTGTGGTCTGTGCTGATAATACGAGAGCTACCATTCAGTTGATAGTAAGTGTCGATGGGAGTCTTCGAGCTATCCGTGAGCTGCTTCAGGGTTATCGAACGGTTGTTCAAATCGCCTTTTGGGAAAGCACCATTTACATAGTTTCCAAAAGTTGGGGCTGTCGTAAGCTGCTTCAGAGCCATTGTCGATGATGCAGCTGTAAGCGATACGTTGAGCTTGTTCCAAAGAAAGATCGTCAACCGTCTTTCCTTCCCCAAGAGGCTGGTGATATATTTGCCATAGCTTCATTGGTAGGCGCAAAGATGGTGTAGTTACCACGCGCTGCCAACACTGAGCTGAGGGGAGAAGCGTTTTCCTTGCTGCCCAAGGTCACTCGCTGCAGCACCTTGTAGATGTCAGAGAACTTGGCGTTATTGCGCAGATGGTCGGTGATGGTTTCGTCCTTGCTGATGGTGAAGTTGCCCGTATCAACTGTTTCACTGCAACTTTCCAAAGAAGCAAGTACACCGAGTCCAAGTGAAGCTACGCAGACGTAAGTAGCGAGTTTCTTGATGCTAAAACTATACTTGTTCATAACTTATTTACCATTATTGGTTTTAGGCATATACTTTTCCCAAGCTGGGTTTTGTACCAACTGACCTCCAGTACTGCCACCATAGTTCTTACCATTCACTTTAAGCTCTTCTACGTAGATGGGATTGTAGAGAGACCAAATGGATTGAAGACGTGCACGAACGGCAGTGGGCAAACCAGCCCAGTCCAAACCGCCTTTTGTCTTGTTTTTAGAGTCGTAGGTAAATTCGCATTGACGAACAATGTCGAACCAACGCTTACCTTCGCCCAAGAATTCTCTTTGACGTTCAGCTGCTACGTATCGCACAGCATCATTACCGTAATCTCTGTGACGAGCATCCCAAGCCTCATCGAATTTCTTTGCCTTTTCACCCTCTGCCACATTCTTAATGGCGTCATCCTCAAACTTTGGAGCACGAATACGCAAGCTGAAATTTTCACTTCCTTCAATCAAAGTGTCAGCACCTGGGTTGTTACGACGATAAATGTCGTCAGCAAGCATGAAAGCAGTGCGCTTATTCAAACTCTTTTGACCCTTGGCACTTTGCACCATTACAGTATATTGCTTGAAATCCTCGGAAGTCAAACGTGCCAAAGCTTCTGCTTGAATCGTCATCACGTCAGTGAGACGATAAACGGGCCAGTGAGCATTTTGTGCACTATTGTTTCGCTTGTTATATGAAACAACTCCTTCGCGAGTATTCAGAGGATTGATGTTGCTTACCAAAGAAACGGCACCCTTAATAATAGGAGTGGTAGCGGACTTACTATTTTCTTCCAACAAACCATAGGACACCATGCGCAAGTCTGTCTTACCATACCCCTTTTCCACATCAACCTTGTCGGTGACGTTGAAGAGTCCGCTCGCAGCGACCATGGTTCCAGCACTGTAACTGCCACCTCCGTCACCATAGAACTCATTAGAGATTGTGGTGTTCTTCAAATTTACACCATCAAGTAGAGTTCAAACACGCTCTCTGCAGAGAACTGTGTACCGAACACCATGTTGTAGGCATCATCTGAAATAGCGAACTTAGAATCTGAGTTACGATACAAAGGATAACGCACATTGGCACGATAGTCAGTAGGCTTGATGTTGCTGGTCAAGAGGTATTGTTGGTAATCTTCTGTAGCCTTGTCAATCACGTACTGTGCATATTGCACAGACTTCTGCAAAAGTTCTTGTGACAGTGCATTTTCTTGTGCAACTGTAAGCTCTGCTCCATTTTCACCTTTGAGGGGAAACCTTTTACCTTGGCATTCTTCACCAAACCAGCACGCCAGAGGTACATATCTGCCAACAAAGCGTACATACCATTTTGCAGGATGCGGCACTTGTTGTTTTGGATGTCACCATAGTTGGTGCTTGCACGACCAAGGTTCTCTTCTACTTGTTTGATGAGGATACCCATCAAATCTGCAGCAGGAGTAGCAGGAATTTTTGAGGTACGTGCATCACGGTCGGTGTCTACAGAATGCTCAACGAAAGGAACATCACGGTAGGCACGAACTAAATAGAAATAATACAAAGCACGCAAAGCGATCATTTCGCTCTTGATAGGCGCAAAATCTCCTTCGGTGAAGGAAGGATCAACCTTATCGCGGACCATGCGTGCACCATTGTCGAGAACTTCGTTGCATAAGTTGATTCCCTTGTACATGGATGACCCAGTCGAACATGCCTTTATCGGGCTGAAGCACACCATCTTGCAAATAGCGATATTCAGTCTTATCGGTCTTGTTCAACTCGACATTGTCAGAGCGGAACTCGCCCCAAGTAAGAATCTTGGTGGTGTTTTGTGTCAATTGATAATATGCAGCATTGCGCACATTTTCAATATCGTTTTTACTCCCCCAGAATTCCTCTTTTGTGATAGAGTCGGTGGGATAGAGTGTCAAGTAGTCATTACAAGACACTAATCCCGCCCGCCAGCACAAGTGCGCTGGATGCAAGGAGTTTGTTGATGAAATTTCTTTTCATGAGGTCTTAGATAAAGAGTGACGTGAGTCAACTCTATGATAAATAAGATGCTTATTGAAATGCTTTCTGTAGGAGAGTGGCAAAGTGCCATTGCCTTTGCTCACTCCTACCTTGAAAGCTGAGACCATTTGTGTTAGAAACCAAAGTTCAAGCTGAACGTGAACGAACGAGCGTTTGGAGTCTGCTGGTTGTCGATGGCAGGGCTATAGCCAGCCGCGCCGTGTTCGGGTTCAACACCTGAATACTTCGTCCAACGGAAAAGGTTGTTGGCAGAGAAGTGAATGTTCAAAGCTGAAAGACCGAGTTTCTTCAGATGCTTTGCGTCTACAGAATATCCCAACTGGAGATATTGGAAACGCAAGTAGTCTGCTGCTTCAACATAACGGTCAGAAGCTAAAGCATTGAATGAGTTTCCTGCAGAAGCATTCTTCGCACGAGGAATCTCTGTCACATCGCCATTCTTACGCCAGCGCCAGTTGACAGATGCCATCTGGTTCTTGTTGGTACGCATATCTTCAGCTTGCATACGGGCAAGGTTGATCACCTTGTTACCGACGCGGAAATTGAAATTGGTCTTCAATGACCAGCGACCATAGCGGAAGTCAACACCAAAACCACCGTTGAATTTAGGATTAGAAGATCCCAGATAAACGATGTCGAGTTCGTTGATTTGACCATCATGGTTGACGTCTTCGTAAATAACGTCACCACCTTCGAAGCGATAGTTCACACCACCATAATCGAAGTACATGGGAAGAGGGTTGCCAGCCTTGTCGTAGATAACATTACCGCTAGCATCACGCGCGATAGGCGCCGTTTTGCCAGTAGCGCGAGCAGTATTCACATTACCTGCAGCATCTACATACTTATTCTTTTCTTCGTTTTGGAAGAAACCATTGTGGTCGTAGTCATAAGCATAGACTCCCTTGTAGCGGAAACCATAGATACCACCCAATGCGTGACCGATTTGCACGCGCTTTACGAAGGTTTCGTTCTTTTTATCAAACTGACCATTCATGGAAGCCAAGACATTCTTGTCCATTTCCGTCACAACGTTCAAGTTTTGCGCCACGTTTGCACGGAGGGTCACATTGAACTTGCCGATGTTCAAGATGGGCTTCGTAGAAACAAAGAGTTCCCAACCTTCATTTTCCATACTACCTACGTTACCGTTGGCAATATTAGAGTAACCAGTTGATGAAGGAATGCGGATGTTTGACATGAGGAGGTCGGAAGTGTACTTCTTATAGACACTCAAGTCAAATTGGAACAAGTCGTCAAGCAAGTTCAAGTTGAAACCAAGGTTCCAAGACTTTGTCTTTTCCCAACGGATTTCAGTAAGGCGGAGGTTATCTGGAGAGATACCTTGTTTACCAAGATATGTACCATAAGAGCTATACTTGTTGTAAATCAAACCTTCACCGAACCAAGCATTACCCGTGACACCCCAGCTGGGACGGAATGACAACATGCTGACGTACTTTCTCAAAGGTTTGAAAAATGCTTCGTCTGAGATGTTCCAACGACCTGAGACACCAGGGAAGAAGCCCCACTTATTACCAGATCCAAACTTGGTCATACCATCAGCACGAACGGTGAAGTCTACCACATACTTGGAACCATAAGCATAGTGCAAAGTACCTGTTCCATTCATGCTTCTATGTATACCAGTGGAAGAGCCAGTACCGGTGAGATAGCCTGGAACAGTGGGGTCACTAATGCCTCCAGAGATACCAGAGAACGATAAGTTTTGGTTGGTAGAACTACTTGTATTGATTTCGTAACGCCCCAATACTTGCAAAGAGTGATTCTCGGGCAGGTGAGGACGGAACATCAAGGAGTGACGTGAAGTGAACGAGAAGTTCTTCGAGTCAGAGTTGTTGGTCAAGTCAACACCTTGTGTCCAGTTCTTGGAAGTCAACTCGTGAGGATAGTAAGAAGAGTTGGTTTCCGTGTAAGCACTGATGTGCACTTCGGCAGTATAATTCAACTGCGTTGTCTCTTCGTCCTTCCCCAAGAACTTGTATTCCAAAGAGAATTGTGGAGTAATGGTGTAGGTACTCAAGCGGTTCCACGCTAAATTAGCGATGGCGACAGGGTTACCATTGTCCACCATGTCACCCAAATAATAGGAGGTCAAGCCTGCGTTGTTGGGTAATAGGCGATCCTTATAAGTATCACCAGCCGTAGGAGGCATAAGATAGTACTCTCCTGTATCAAAATAGCGTCCAGTCGCTTGGTCAAATTCCCAACGATTCACCGCCATGTTAGGCATTGCCTTGTATGCCTTATCCAAGATGTTACCGTTGTTACGGTTGTTCTTAGTATAAGTGAGGGAGAAATCAGAAGAGAACTTGATGCGGTCTGACACATAGTAGTCAAGCGTCAAACGAGAGGAGAAGCGATCGAGGCTTTGCTTGATGATGGTACCCGTTTCGTGGTCATATCCACCAGACACACGGAAGGTCACCTTCTCACCACCACCAGAGAGGTTTACACCATAGTTCTGTTTCGTACCAAACTGCGTTACCTCTTTCACCCAATCCGTATTCTTATTATAGTTTTCATAATAAGCAGGATGACTACGCAGATAAAGCAACTCAACGATGCTAGAAGCATAGTCACTCTGTTTAGGATTGAAGTAAGCTTCCTTCAACATCATGGAATAGCCAGGACCATCGAGCATATTGAGCCCCTTAGGCTGCCACGCACCATTGAAACGATAGCTGAAATTCACCTTCGTCTTACCGCGTTTACCGCGACGAGTGGTAATTTCGATAACACCATTAGAACCGCGCGCGCCCCAAATAGCAGTAGAAGCCGCGTCCTTGAGCACCTTGATGCTCGCGATGTCTTCGGGGTTCACTTGGAGGAGTGTAGCAAACTGCTCCTGGTTGTCGAGGTTGTTGAGGTCGAGAGACGACATATCCTGTCCGTCGAGAGGATAGCCATTCACCACGATAAGAGGCTCTTGTGAGCCATTGATGGAGCTCACACCACGCAAACGCATGGAAGTACCAGAACCAAGGTTACCAGAGTTGGCTACAATGTCAAGACCTGCGATTTCACCTTGTAGTGCTTCACCAGCAGTAGTAAAAGAAAGACCCTCTTTGCTGTCCATGTTGAGGGTTTGGGTGGCTGTAGAAACTTCCTTTGGAGGAATTTCCAAACCATTAGAACGAACACGACGCTTAGACACAACATCCACCGTAGAGATGGTGTTGCGATCGTGCATTTCTATGCGGAAGCTAGTGCGTGCACCAATGTTATCAATGCGTGAAGTTTGATAACCGATATAAGAAACCTCAAGACGGTTGTTGGGATTCTTAATGGTCATGGTGAAATTACCGCTCATATCGGTCTGAGTAGCCGAAACAACACGGTTACTCTTATCCTTCTCCACGACGTTAGCCATAACGATAGCACCGTCTGCCTTGCTATATACATGGCCAGAGATACGCTTCTGTTGCGCAAAGGCCGCCGTAGTGCAACACAAGGCAAGTACAATCGTTGAAGTATACTTTATGTGGTTCATAATGGCTGAGATTATTCTTTGATACTGAATTTAGACAAGAAAGCCTTTGCCTGCTTCACGCTGCTCCATTTGCGAGCGTAGCCAGCAGAGAGTGACTTATCGAAGAGCAATGCCTTGCCGATGGTGTGTACCACGGCATACGAACTGCTGCGAATGTACTGAGGAGCGGATTCACGATCGAAGTTGGCATCTCGCACCAATTGGTTGTAAGGTGCAACTACGGGAATGGTTTGTCCGCTTTCATCCTTCAATACAATGCTGTTGGGAGTTTGGGTTACATCCAGCTTCATATACACCTTCGTTTCGTTGTTCACGCTCGAAGTGGAGTATTTTTGGCTGTTAGACACACCGTCCACAAACACTGATTCGTCTTGGAAGTGGTATTTCAAGAAGTTGACCAAAGTAGTAATCATGGCTTGTGCCTTGATTTTAATTTCAGAGTTGTGCTTGTTTACTGCGTCAACTTCCTTTTGATTGCTCTTATCATCTGCGAGTTTTACTTCAGCCTGGAGATTATCAGTGAGATACTTCTCAATGGTTTCCCAAGTGGGAAGTCCCTTCGTGACTTCAGCCTTTACAGCTTCATTAGTAGGAGCGTAAATGGTGTAGCGGTAGTTATTGAAGAAACGAACGAGCTTGTCGTCTTTCGACCCCGCGTTAAACACTTGTCCTGCCTTATTACCAGCTACAAAGATATAGTACTTCAAAGCTATCTTTTCACGCTCCTTACCAGCTGCGTCATCAAGTTTCTTAGCTTTCAAAGAGTCATATAAACCTGCTTTGTCCAAAACATTGGTGGTAAGACCTTCACAGAGTTTGAGAAACTCAGAGTAGTTAGGATTATTTCTCAGGATGTAATGAGCAGTACGAGTGGTTGCTTGCAAAGGACGATCAATGAGATAGGTCATACCATTACCATAACCGTTGGTTTTGCGAGTTTGGTCATAGACTGCTATTACCTGGACGATAGTTCTCGTTCTGGTTTTGAAGCAGAGGTTGGAGTTGTTCTGCCAAACCACCCATCAGTATCGTTTCATTACCCTTGTGTTCTACAATGATGGGCGCACCCTCACGTGAAAGAAGGTATTTACGACTTCCGTCGAGACCGTCAGCATCTTTGTCGCCATGCACCACAATGTGATGGTTCACCATTTCAATCAAGAGCTTTTTCTTAATGTAACCAGGACCTTGGTCGATGGTTACGTGACCTTCGTGGTGGTAATTACGTTCTTCTGGGTCTTTGGCTTGAGGACCTGTTTTGAGGTTAAGGCGATAAGCCAACTGGCGTATGCCCAAAGTCTTCACTCCACTTCCGGCTCCACGGGTGTTGGTGGGTTCCCAACGATAATAAACCTGGCGGTTTCTCACCATAGAAGCAGGGGATCGATGTAACCATAGTTCTTCAATCCCATCATCCGTAGGCACGAAGAAAGAGAAGCGGCTTTGCATCGCCTTCAGATAAGTAGAGAAATATTGTTGCAAAGGAGCCTTAGCATAATCGCTACCTTGCACGAAAGAGTCGTCAGCACGTACCACAGTGCGCACCACTTGCGTGTTACTGCTATAGAGAGCAGGTGCGAGCACAGAAGCATAGTCAGCAGGTGAAACCACACGGTTCATCACATAAACCACACCATTGTTCGCCAAAACCGTCTTGTCAATAACCGACTTATAAGCAGCCTCGCTTGGATAATCACGAAGGGGGAACATGGGGTCACGCGCGTCGTTCATGATGGTGAGATACTTAGAAGGCACACTTTCATTGAAAGATGGCTTCATCAAGTTGTTCACCAAAGGCTGCACGATATCCAGAGGGATTTGGTCGATGTGCTTCATCAAGTTCGCCTCATTGACCTCTACTCCCTTCAAGCCATATCGCTCTATCAGCACTTTCCCAGCACCACGCAAGAAGTAGTCTTCCAAAGCTTTGTCACTGGGCACGAACATCACACCCATATCCTTTTCCTTCTCAGTACCTCCTTCAGGCTTGTAAGAATTCCAACCTGGATCGTAGGTCAATAGAGGAAAGTCGTTATTCACTACACGGTCAGGACCAGTAATCAAACGACCAGACTTGGTGTTGATAGCGAAATAACGCTTTTCAAAGATAGAGTCTACACTATTATTATGGAGAGCTTTGTAGTTCTCCGTCAAGGTTGCATCATAATAAGGTGCACTGAAACGATCCAAAATATGGCTAAAGATATTAGTTGAGCCATTACTACGGATTTCCTCAGCCATACTGCTGGGGGGCACGAGCACCTTGTCAAGCACGTGGAAATAACCATTCAAGCACACAACATCTTGCTCAACCACGCGATTGCCAAAAACATAAGCACGAGTAGGATCGCTCTCACTCCAGCCATCCTTGTCTCCCACAATAAACGCAACATCACTACGCTTAATGCGTTGCTCCTTCATATTATTTTCGACGAAGTGTGTCATCATAGGCTCAGAATCGTCAGTAGCCATAAGGATACTCTTACCCTTGTCTCCTTTGAAACGATCCCAATAGTGTTTTTCACCTTCCACCTGACTATAGTTGGTAGGAAGTTCTTCTGGGCGCCACCAACGGACACTATCCACAACAGCAGCAGCAGAGTTTTGACGCAAAGCCAAGTTTTTATCGCCATTATCTGCATTACCCATCATCTCGATGACATACGCATTATTGAGCTGTGCACCATTAAAGAGGATACGCTTTTGGGCATCTGTGAGCTGTTCATAGGAATGAACTCCCCATTGATTGTTCTTGAAGAATTCCTCATAGGCAGCATCTGGAGCGACAAACAATGTTTTACTACCCGTCTTCGACATTACCTCCTTGTAACCCAAGGTCCTCGATAAGTCGCACCGTGTAGTTAAATTTGTTGCGACTCTTGAGTTCATCATAGATACTACCCCCCAAGAAACTCGGACGAGTCTCATCGAGGATATAGTCATCTTGACAAGAGTACGTGATGCCGCCAATTGAGAGCAACAGGAAAGCCCCAATCATGGTCTTACCCATTCTGCAAAAACGGTTTTTCATACACATGCTTTTTATCATTTATTATGTATTCGTTTTATAGTTGCTAGTTCATATCGCGAGAGATAAAGGTCGATTCTCGCTACACGACTTGGCAAAATTAGTAGAAAAGCATCTATTGACCAAATTTCCACGGACTATTTTTCAACTATCACATTAAGTTTTTTAATACTCTAGAAGAGTGCTAAGAAAAAAAGCTCTTTCCCTCGCGTTTTTCAAATAAACACCGTATAAACTCTGCATATCAATTCTATACATCCTATTTATACCCACAGATAGAGCGAGTGTAGTTTGCAAAAATTCGCTCATAAAACCACATACCCTTTTTCCATGCAAAACCAATACGAATACCCTCACAAACAGAGGGACAGAAATATAAACACTTTCCATAACATTACGAACTAGAAAAACGATCAGAGCTGTTTGCAGAACAAGACTAATATCTACACACAGCATATCAGCAAATATCATCACTACAAACAAGTTACTCAAAACACCATTTCAGAACATGACTCAGACTTCAAACATGTAACTCGAAATACACAACTTGATAACTCCATTTTATACAACGACAGATCGAATTTATTTCCGACCCTTACACTACAACGATTCGCAAGAATCACACTCATTCTTTTGCGAACGCCCTCTATTTCCGACTGCAAAATCCCCTAGAATCTTCACCAAATCATACAGCAGAAATCTGCACAATAAACCCGCACCAATCTTCAAGACAGACAAAAAAAAACCAGGACTTCAACACGCATACTTTCCTCTATCAAAAAGTTCACGACATCCACTATAAAAAACCAAAACCAACAAAACACCGTCCACCCATCTAATCAACACAATACAAAGATATTCAGAAATATACATTGCACAATAACCCTACTGAGACTACCACGAAATCAAAAGACAATCAGACATACAGCAACTAGACATTTCATAAGACGCAAAATCGAAAAAAAGTCTCGAGAAACCAACCAGGACTCAGAGACAATCTAAAAAAAAGCACGAAGACAAACTGAAAAAGGCACGAAGATAACCTGAAAAAGATTGGACTTATCCGAGATACCAGGACATTTGTAGAACTCAATATCAGAGCAACACTTTTGTCACTAGTACGCAAATGTAGTACTAGACAAAAGAGAATCCACACAAAGCGTCCCTTTCGCGTTTGTTCATATCACACAAAATCAGTATCTTTGCAGATGGTTGCCCTATGCGCATCCCCAATTGCCCATGTATTACATCTCCAAACGCATCGAAATTGCCTACTCTCACCAACTCAAATTGGACTATGAGAGCAAATGCACGCGACCTCATGGTCACAACGGCATTGTCACTGTGTATTGCTGTGCAGAAGAGTTGAACGAATATGGCATGGTAGTCGATTTCACTCACGTCAAACAGCGCGTGCAAGACAAATTCGACCATCGCAATGTCAATGAGATTTTGGACTTCAATACGACAGCTGAAAACATGGCGCGCTGGATTTGTGATCAAATTCCCAACGCCTATAAAGTTTCGTTCCAAGAAAGCGAAGGCAACGTTGCGGTCTATGTCAAGCCCGGTTTCGAGGACGCAGCACTCTAGACACAGTGTTTGTTGTTAGCTCAGATATCCACCTTAGGATAATGGTATAGTTGTCTTATATAGGTAGCATGATTCACCATCAGCATTGACAGGCTACTGGAAGACGCCCCTTTAACTGGAAGTTCCAACCTGCCAAACACTTTACTTTCTCCTCTGTCGCTAACACCTAAGCGCAAATGACAAGCGTCCATCCCAATGAAAATCAACGAAATATTCTACTCCCTCCAAGGTGAAGGCTACTGGACAGGCACCCCAGCAGTGTTCGTGCGACTCAGTGGTTGCAACCTTCGATGTTCCTTTTGCGACACTGCACATGAGAATGGTACACAGCGCGAAAGAAGAAGACATCGTGTCAGAAGTAGCGAAATATCCAGCCCATCACGTAGTAATTACTGGAGGGAGACCCTCTCTTTTCCTCACTCACTCGCTCGTGGAGGCACTGCACCAAGCAGGAAAGTTTGTAGCCGTCGAAACCAATGGCACGCATCCCCTCCCTAACAATGTGGACTGGGTGACGCTCTCTCCCAAAGACCGCTTCGAGTCGAATGCCACTCCAGTGCTCACCCGATGCAACGAACTTAAAGTGGTGTGCGATGGGACACCACCTCCCACTTATCCCGACATCGAGGCAAACCATCACTTTGTGCAACCCTGCGATGTAGGAGATGCTCAAGAAAATCAACGTATCATGGCTGCTACCGTGGCATTTTGTCTGGAGCATCCCACGTGGCGACTTTCGCTGCAAACCCACAAAATAGCTGGTATTCAGTAACAACTCTATACTTTTCCACCCTCACATCTCAACAAGGCTCATGAAGCATATCCGTAATTTCTGCATTATCGCCCACATTGACCACGGCAAAAGCACTTTGGCTGACCGTTTGCTCGAACGCACGTCAACCATAAAAGTGACCGCAGGTCAGATGCTCGACGACATGGACCTCGAAAAAGAGCGCGGTATCACCATCAAAAGTCACGCCATCCAGATGAACTACAAGATGGACGGTCAAGACTATGTGCTCAATCTCATTGACACTCCAGGACACGTCGACTTTGCCTACGAGGTGAGCCGCTCCATTGCAGCCTGCGAAGGCTGTTTGCTCGTGGTAGACTCCACACAAGGTGTGCAGGCACAAACGATTTCTAACCTCTACATGGCCATTGAGCATGACTTGGAAATCATTCCTGTGCTCAACAAGTGCGATATGCCCAACTCAATGCCCGAAGAGGTGGAAGATGAAATCATCGAACTCATTGGCTGCAAGCGCGAAGACATCATTCGTGCTTCAGGTAAAACGGGCGAGGGTATCGACGATATCCTCCGCGCGGTAGTAGAACGCATACCCGCACCCGTGGGTGACCCCAATGCTCCCTTGCAAGCACTGATTTTTGACTCAGTCTTCAACTCCTATCGTGGCATCATCGCCTACTTCAAAATCGTAAATGGTTCTATCAAAAGTGGTGAAAACGTCATCTTTGTCAATACTGGCAAGCAATATAAGGCGGACGAAGTGGGTGTGCTCAAGATGGAACTTTCTCCCAAGAAGGAGCTTTCTTGCGGCGACGTAGGCTACATTGTCAGCGGTATTAAAACTGCGACAGAAGTTAAAGTGGGTGATACCATCACCACCGTTGAAAATCCTTGTGACAAGGCTATCGAAGGTTTTGAAGAAGTAAAACCCATGGTCTTCGCTGGTGTCTACCCAATCGAAACAGAAGACTTTGAACTCCTCCGTGCGTCTTTGGAAAAACTCCAGCTCAACGACGCGTCTTTGTCCTTCCAACCCGAATCATCTGTTGCACTCGGTTTCGGTTTCCGTTGCGGATTCCTCGGACTCCTCCACATGGAGATTGTGCAAGAACGCCTTGACCGTGAGTTCAACATGAACGTCATCACCACCGTGCCCAACGTAAGCTACAACATCTACGATAAGCACATGGAAATGAAGGAGGTGCACAACCCTGCTGGTATGCCCGATGCGATGGAGATTGACCACATCGAGGAGCCCTATATTCGTGCTTCCATCATCACACGCACCGATTTTATTGGCAACATCATGACCCTTTGTTTGGGCAAGCGCGGTGAACTTATCAAGCAAGAATACGTTTCGGGCGACCGTGTTGAACTCCACTACGATATGCCACTGGCTGAAATCGTGATTGACTTCTACGACAAACTCAAATCAATCTCCAAGGGATACGCTTCATTTGACTATCACCCCATCGGATTCCGTCCTTCAAAGCTCGTTAAACTCGACATTCTCCTCAATGGCGAACCCGTGGATGCCCTTTCTACGCTCACGCACGTGGACAACTCCGTCTACTTCGGTCGTCGCATGTGCGAAAAGCTCAAAGAATTGCTCCCACGCCAACAGTTTGACATCGCTATCCAAGCCGCCATTGGAGCGAAAATCATTGCACGTGAAACCGTAAAGCAGCTGCGTAAGGACGTGACTGCCAAATGTTATGGTGGTGACATCAGCCGTAAGCGCAAACTTCTCGAAAAGCAAAAGCGCGGTAAGAAGAAGATGAAGGAAATCGGTAACGTGCAGGTGCCTCAAAAGGCATTCCTTGCCGTGCTGAAACTCGACTAATCTCTCCCCATCCTCAGCATCTTTATATAAAGACTAGACCCAAGTCCCACTAAGGAGCTCACATTCTTATTTGTGGCACTCCACTCTTTCTCTGGATTTTAGTCTTAGTCTTCACTACATATTCGGAGCTTTGCTCCCTCTTTCTCGATAAAAATTGACATCATGATAGAGAAAATCAAGCAGTTGCTCGCTGAAGTGCCGAGCCTTTCTGCACAAACTGACGAACAGCTCGAAGCACTTCGCTTGAAATACCTGAGCAAAAAAGGTCTCATAAACCAACTCATGGCGGATTTCCGCAATGTAGCTGCTGAACAAAAGCGCGAAGTAGGTGTGCACATCAACCAATTAAAAGATGCCCTCCAAACTCGCTTCAACGACCTCAAAGCGGAGCTAGCCACCACCGAAGAAGATCACTCACATCTCGATCTCACTCGCACGCCCTACCCCATTGCATTGGGCACGCGTCACCCTCTTTCGGTCGTAAAACAAGAAATCATCGACATTTTTGCTCGCATGGGCTTCTCACTCGCCGATGGTCCTGAAGTAGAAGACGACTGGCACGTGTTTGGTTCTATGAACTTTGCCGAAGATCACCCAGCGCGCGACATGCAAGACACGTTCTTCATCGAAGCCCATCCCGATGTGATTCTCCGCACTCACACTTCTAGCGTGCAAAGCCGCGTGATGGAGCACACCAAGCCCCCTATCCGTGTCATCTGCCCTGGACGCGTGTATCGCAATGAGGCGATTTCTGCACGTGCACACTGCTTCTTCCACCAAGTGGAAGGCCTGTACATCGACAAAGATGTATCATTCACCGACTTGAAACAAGTGCTGCTCACCTTCGCACGTGAGATGTTCGGTCCTGATACTCAGATTCGTTTGCGTCCCTCTACTTCCCCTTCACCGAACCTTCTGCAGAAATGGACATTTCGTGCAACATCTGCGGTGGTGACGGTTGCGGATTCTGCAAGCACACTGGCTGGGTGGAAATCCTCGGTTGCGGCATGGTGGACCCTGCTGTACTCGAAGCTAATGGCATTGACTCCACCGTCTACAAAGGCTATGCCTTCGGTATGGGTGTAGAGCGCATCACCAACTTGAAATATCAAGTGAAAGACCTCCGTCTCTTCTCTGAAAATGACGTGCGCTTCCTCGACCAATTTATGGCAGCTCACTAATTAGGGCTCTTTCCCCAAGTAGATCCCCACTATTTTCTAGGAAGAAAATAGTGGGGATTATACATTGTGTAAAAGAAAGCACACGCTCTAGCTTTTTCGAGCACAAAGCTAAGGTTTTCCCACCAAAAAGTAGTACCTTTGCTACGAACTAAAGCCTCCTGCAAACAAGAAAATTGCACAAAATATAGGCTGCTGATGCAACTCCTTGCTATACGCCTTAGTGATTTGCTCTTCAAAAACATAACCTCATGTCTTCTTTACCCCTCAACTCTTCTGATATCCACCTCATTGTCGTGGATTGCCAACATGATTTTTGCCATCCTGAAGGTGCGCTCTACGTGCCTCAAGGAGAATGTGCCGTGGAAAAAATCGCTAGCCTACTGAAAAGTGGAAAAGTGGCGCGCGTCACCTTCACCCTAGATTGGCACCCCCTTGATCACTGCTCCTTCCAACCTCAAGGTGGTCAATGGCCCGTCCACTGCGTGCAGTATAGCCGCGGCGTAGCTTTGGCAGAAAGTTTGATGGATTCTACTCTCCTCCCCTCGCTGCATCCCTCTTTTGTGACCAAGGGAGCCAACCGCGACCAAGAAGAATATGGTGCCTTTGCACAACCCTCTGCAGAAGAGCTTGCCTTGCTCCAATCGGGCAAGTAGTGGTGTGCGGCATCGCAGGGGACTATTGTGTACTCGAAACGCTGAGAAACGTACTTAAAGTGCGTCCTGATGCACAAGTGTTCATGGAAGGCATCGCTTCTATTGACGGAGGCACTGCCCTAAACGAATTTATGACGAAACATCAAATCGAACGTTTCCAATAGTTCCTCGATAAATCTCCAAAGAAAAAACTATGTTACCAACAACCTTCAATAAACGCAGCATTGCCCTCCTCACCGACCTCTATGAAATCACCATGGCAAATGGTTATTTCGAGGAAGGCAGAAAAGATACAGAAGTGGTATTTTGATGTGTTTTACCGTCAAATTCCCGATCAAGGTGGTTTTCGCCATCTTTGCTGGATTGGAACAAATCGTAGAATACATTGAGCAACTTCATTTTTCTTCGGAAGATGTGGAGTATTTGCGCTCATTGCAGCTATTCTCTGAGCCTTTCCTCCAATATCTTGCCAACTTCTCTTTCACCGGTAACATTGATGCCATCGCAGAAGGTACGGTCATTTATCCCAACGAACCACTAATGACCGTGACAGCACCCATCATTGAAGCTACAACTCATTGAAACTTTCTTGCTCACGCAAATCAACCACCAAAGCCTTATTGCTACAAAGGCAAACCGCATTGTGCGGGCGGCTAAAGGGCGCAGTGTGGCAGACATGGGAGCACGTCGCGCACATAATGTGGATGCAGCGGTTTATGGTGCGAGAGCTGCCTACATTGGAGGTGTTAACAGCACTGCGACCGTGCTTGCAGGTCAGTTGTTTGACATCCCTGTGGTGGGCACGATGGCACACAGTTGGGTCATGTTTTTCGATGGAGAATACGATGCTTTCAAGCGATATGCCGAGATTTACGGAGATGCCTCTGTCTTCCTCGTAGACACTTACGACACGCTCAAGTCGGGCGTGCCCACTGCCATCAAGGTGGCACGTGAAGTGCTGCACCCCAAAGGACAGCGTTTGAAAGGTGTTCGCATTGATTCGGGCGATATGGCTTATCTATCAAAGAAGGTGCGCAAGATGCTCGATGAAGCAGGTCTGGAAGATTGCTTAATCATGGCGTCCAACAGTCTCGACGAACGCACCATCAGCTCTATCATCGCACAAGGTGGCTGTGTCGACAGCTATGGTGTGGGCGAACGTCTCATCACTGCCTACAGCGATGCTAAATTTGGCGCCGTCTACAAACTCGCAGCCATCAAACACGGCGATACCTTCGTGCCTAAGATTAAACTCTCTGAGAATGTAGGAAAAATCACGAATCCGGGCGTCAAACAGCTCTACCGTGTTTACTCCGAAAAGGGAGCATCCATCGCCGATCTCATCACCAACGCTGGGGAGACTCCCAAGGATGGCGAAGACTTCGCCTACATCGCTCCCGAAAAGCCTTGGCAGGTGCGCACCTTCTCCAACTGTACTTTCCGTCCACTCTTGCAACCCCTCTTCCGCGATGGAAAATTGGTGGCACAGTTACCTAAACTAGTGGAGATTCGCCAATATGTGCAGCAACAGCTCCAAAATGAAATTTGGACTGAGGAACAACGCTTCGAGAATCCTCACCAACACTATCTCGACATGAGCGTGGCATATTATCAAATGAAGCTCAATTTGATGCAATCACACAAATAGTTGCCCACGCCTCTCCGACGATAGCAACCAGTCACCGCAAAGAAGACGCCATACCCTCCGCTGCTCAACGAAAAGTGAGAGAAAAATAGGGCAACACATAGCACGAAGTTTCGAGTTTTTTCGGAGTCGAATGACGAAAATTGCCAGAGTAAATCGTATCTTTGCAGTAAGTCAACGTGACGCATCACATTTATCCCAAAAATATTCCCCCATTTACATTATATAATGGCAAAAAAGGAAATACTACTCTCCGACAATAGTTCGGATAAACTCAAAGCATTGCAGGCTGCAATGTCCAAAATCGAAAAGGACTTCGGTAAAGGGTCTATCATGAAAGATGGGCGACCAAGAAGTGGAACACGTGGAGGTGATCCCTACAGGCTCCATCAGTCTCGACCATGTGTTGGGAGTGGGTGGCTATCCTCGCGGCCGCATCATCGAAATCTACGGTCCCGAATCCTCTGGTAAGACCACGCTTGCTATCCATGCCATTGCTGAAGCACAAAAGCGCGGAGGTATTGCAGCCTTCATCGATGCAGAACACGCTTTCGACCGCTTCTACGCCAAAGAACTTGGGGTAGACATCGACAATCTCTACATCTCTCAGCCCGACAACGGTGAGCAAGCCTTGGAAATTGCCGACCAGTTGATTCGCTCTTCTGCCATCGACATCATCGTCATTGACTCTGTGGCTGCCCTCACGCCTAAGGCGGAAATCGAAGGCGACATGGGCGACAACAAGGTGGGACTACAAGCTCGCTTGATGAGCCAGGCTTTGCGCAAAATCACAGCTACCATCTCTAAGACCAACACCACTTGTATCTTCATCAACCAACTACGCGAAAAGATTGGTGTGATGTTTGGTAATCCTGAAACCACTACCGGTGGTAACGCACTGAAGTTCTATGCTAGTGTGCGCCTCGACATCCGCCGTGCAAGCGTGATCAAGGATGGCGAAACGCCCATTGGTGCCATCACTCGTGTGAAGGTTGTGAAGAACAAAGTGGCTCCTCCTTTCCAACGCTGCGAGTTTGAAATGGCATTCGGTAAAGGTATCTCTCGCTTGGGTGAAATTGCCGACCTCGGTGTAGAATATGGCATCATCAAGAAGAGTGGCTCTTGGTATAGCTACGGAGAAACTCGTCTCGGTCAAGGGCGCGAAGGTTTGAAGCGCGTGCTCACCGACAACCCCGAACTCTGTGAAGAAATCACCGAAAAACTCGTGGCTGCCATGAAGGGTATTGAGCTTACTCCAGGTAATCCCGACACAGATGGCGATCTTACCGACGCTGGCGAAGAATAGTCTCACGATTGCGCTTTTATGACGCTGACCATAGCAGAAAAGTAGCTCTTATATGCAACAACGGAGTGTTTATCACGAGATAAACACTCCGTTGTCCTTTTCACCTCAATCGGTTATTAGAACCTGAACAGATGTTTGGTTATTGTCCGAAAGGGAGAAGGTCTTCCATGATGAGGAAGAGAATCTGTGACTATCGTTGTGCGATTTCTTCCAACATGGTCCAGCACTGCAAAAGACCACGGGGCACATGGAAGCAACCCTTCCATTTTCCGCCCTTGAGTGTGAGCAGAACTTCCCCTTGACGATTGAGGTAGCCAAACCACTCTCCGCCGTACTCTGCATCGGTGAAGTGCGACCACACGTATTCGTGCACGCGTTCAAACCAAGCTAAGCACTTTTCATTGCCGGTGAGTTGATAACCCTTGAGCATCGTAATGAGCGTTTCGATGTGCACCCACCAGAGCTTCTGATCCCACTCTAATTGCTGGAGGGGACGTCCCAAACGATCCATGAAGTAGAAGATACCTCCATGCTGTTTGTCCCATCCATATTCGGCTTCTGCCAAGGCGATTTGACAAGCCTTCTCGATGAGTTCCGGACGGTTGAGTCGCTTACCCAAGTCCATAATAAACCACATAGCCTCAATAGCATGACCAGGATTCATCAGGCGACCATCCATACAGTCCACAAGTTCGTTATCCATGCTCAGATGCTCTACGATGAGTCCAAGTTCGGGACGATAGAACACATCCATCACTTCGTGAATGCAGGTCTCCATAGTCTCTTGCAAGAAGTCAGGACTGAGCAGATGCTCAATCTCAAGGGCTACATTACAAAGAATCATGGGGAGAGCGAAACTCTTCATGGCGCGAGCACCAGAAGCAGCCTTATTCCATCTTCCCTTGGGATTATCCACCTTGGAAAGCACGACGTCAAAGGTGCGACGAGCGATGTCGGCATATTCTTCATTGCCCGTAGCAAGCGCCAACTGTCCGAAGGCGATGACAGCAAAGGTATAGGAGAAGATATTGTAAGGCTCCACAAGGGGATGACCCTCACGGTCGAGTGAGAAGTAGAAATTCAGGTTACCATCGTGCGCTTTGCTCTTGAGAAACTCAGCCCCTTGGATAGCTGCGTCCAACCATTGCTGACGCGTTTCGTCAGACACAGTAGGTTCATGGACCGTGTTGTAGAGTTTGGAGAGCATCCACACTTCTCGTCCTTGCATCCACACAAATTTATCGGTGTCAAACACACTGCCATCACGTTCGAGACAGTGGAGAAAACCACCAAATTGGGTGTCGATGGAATGATTCATCCAAAAGGGAATGACTTGATCGAGGAGCTCATGCTTATATTGCTCGGCGAGCTTAGAGAAATCTATCATAATGGGGTAAATGGTGAGGGGGTTGTTGAGAGCAAAGTTACAACAAAGGCTGCGAATAACCAACAAAGCACGGAGGAATAAGGCACAAAAAAAGAGTTGATGCCCTGTTGAGGTGCACCAACTCTTTTGTATCTTGCTATAAGGGGACTGAGACGCTGTCTGCAGTCATTTGTTCGATTCGTTGCGCTATTATTGATTTTCTCTCTCTTCGTGCATATCAATTTCTTGACCGTCTTGGTCGATGAATTTGTAGTCGAGGAAAGCGAGACTCTGATCAGGGATAATCTTGAGGGCGCGGCTATAATGAAATTGCCAACGACGACGCAAAGAGATGAAACCTTGGTTGATGTAGGCGGCAACGAATGGGTGAACGTGAAGTCGGAACTTCTTGATGCCTAAGTCTTCTGTGATGATGCGAATCTTACTCTCTAACGCATCAGTGAAGAGGTAAGAGGATTTGATTTTTCCCGTGCCACTGCATGAGGGACACTCCTCTTCCACTTTGACATCCATGGCAGGACGCACACGCTGTCTGGTGATTTGCATCAAACCAAACTTAGAAAGTGGGAGAATGTTGTGACGCGCACGGTCTTTCTTCATATTTTCCACCATACGCTCATAGAGCTGCTGGCGATTCTCTGGCTGTGCCATGTCGATGAAGTCAACGACAATGATGCCGCCCATGTCGCGCAATCGGAGTTGTCGTGCAAGTTCGTCGGCTGCTCCGAGGTTAACATCCAGGGCATTGACCTCTTGTCCTTCGGCACTCTTGCTGCGATTGCCAGAGTTGATGTCCACCACGTGCAAGGCTTCTGTGTGCTCGATGATCATATAGGCGCCATGCTTATACGTTACCGTGCGACCGAGCGACGATTTAATCTGTTTGGTCACAGAGAAATTGTCAAAAATCGGCACGTTGCCTTTGTAGAGCTTCACAATGTCTTTGGCTTCTGGTGCGATCAGTGTGACATAGTCACGCACCTCTTCATAGACATTCTTGTCGTTGATGTGGATGCTGGAGAAAGAAGGGTTGAACAAATCTCGGAGGAGTCCAACGGTACGGCTCGTTTCCTCGTAGACCAGTGTTGCTTTTTCCAAAGCATCAGCCTGCTGTATGTTGGCAATGGTGCTTTCCCAGCGGCTTTCGAGGATGCGCAACTCTTGGTCAAGCTCGGCAACGCGACGCCCTTCCGCTACAGTGCGGATGATGACGCCAAATCCTTTAGGTTTGATGCTATGGATAAGCTGTTTGAGACGCGCGCGCTCTGCATCGCTTTTGATTTTGGTGGATACACTCACCTTATCGGTGAAGGGGATGAGCACCAAATAGCGGCCTGCAAAGGAAATTTCACACGTGAGACGCGGACCTTTGGTCGAGATGGGTTCTTTGACGATCTGAACAAGCACTTCTTGCCCTACGGATACGGTGTTCTGTATCTGCCCATCTTTTTCGGTGTTGGGCTGGCGAGGCACTTTATTCAGGGGAAGGGGCTTACGTTTTCCCCCTTGATCAGACTTAGATAATGTTCAAATTGGCGATACCTCACTCCAAGATCGAGATAATGGAGGAAAGCGTCGCGCTCATATCCGACGTTCACGAAGCAAGCATTGAGTCCAGGCATGATTTTCCGGACCTTTGCTAAGTAGATGTTGCCCACAGCGAACTGCTCCGATCGTCCTTCTTTTTGAAACTCTACTAGACGCTTGTCTTCGAGCAGGGCAATCGAAATGTCGCTCTTTCTGGACATCGACGATAACTTCGCTAGTCATGATGATGGTTTGTGGTTGTGTGGCAGAGACGCCACGCACTACTCGCTCCTACGGAACGAAAGTAGCATCTCAACAAGATGTTGTGTAAGATGAGTGGGACCACGCCACAGTTACAAAGTTGTCAGTAAAACAGAAAAGTTAAAAGCCAGCACCTTCGCAGGGCGAAGCCACATTGACTTTTAACTTTCCAGCCGTCATGACGAGAGCTTACTTGCTCTTATGACGGTTCTTGCGCAGACGCTTCTTGCGCTTGTGGGTAGACATCTTATGTCTCTTCTTTTTCTTTCCGTTAGGCATGATGGTTGATTTTAACTAGTTAATGAATATACGAGAGATCGTTGTGAGAGAGTTAAAGACATCCCCGAAAGAAAGTCATTAAATCTCTACGGAATACGAGAAACACAGGGCGTCTCGCAGTCCACTCACAGCGTTGCATTATTTCTTAATCATCTCTGCAAAAGTCTTGGCAGGCTTAAATGCAGGAATATTGTGTTCGGGAATGATGAGAGTCGTATTCTTTGAAATATTGCGAGCTGTTTTTAGCTGCACGCTTCTTGAGGATGAAGCTGCCGAATCCACGCAGATATACGTTTTCTTCTTTCGCGAGCGACTCCTTCACCGTTTCCATGAATGCTTCTACGGAAGCAAGCACAGTTGCGTTCTCAATGCCAGTCTTTTTGGCAATCTCCCTTACGATGTCTGCTTTGGTCATCTGTTCCTTGTTTTGAGTTATTGTTGAGGGCTATAGTTCAAATTGATTGCAAAGGTAATAATTTTCAGTGGATTATACCAAGTTCCGACAAACTTTTTTGTCGTACACCCATACTTTTCACCACTTATTTGCCGAAAATGCACTATTTAGGCACCGCAATCTTGGCGACACGGGCTTCGTGGCGACCACCTTCAAAAGCTGTATTAAGGAATTCGTCCATGATGGCAGACGCCATCTGGGTGTCGATGTAGCGACCTGGCATCACCAAGACATTGGCATCATTATGTAAGCGCGTCATGTGAGCAATCTCGGGCATCCACACCAAAGCTGCACGAACGTGTTGGTGCTTGTTGAGACTCATGGAGATGCCTTCGCCACTGCCGCACACTGCGATGCCACGAGTGCACTCGCCATTTGCTAACCCTGCAGCCAATGCATGGGCATAGTCTGGATAATCGCAAGATGCCTCACTATCTGTGCCGTAGTCTACATATTCGATGTTGTGCTCTGCGAGATATTGCTTCACAAAAGTCTTGAGCTCAAAGCCTGCATGATCTGAGGCCAAACCTATTTTAGTCATGGAAATAAGGGGGGGGATACGTGTTGTTGTCTATAAATCTTTCAACGCTTCTGCACTATGGAGAAGCGACATAAGGAGATATTACGCCAAAGTTCGCAACTTTACGCTGAAAGAGGTCAAAAACACAAAGCAACGAGCGGAAATGCCAGCCACTCTATTGAGAAGTCTGGTCATTTCCGCTCGTGCTTAGTGACGTTATCGTGCAAGATATTGCTTCACTTCACCGAAGATGTTTTCGGGGGTGAAACCAAATTTTCTCGTCAAGCACTGTGAAAGGTGCACTATGACCGAAGTGATTCAAACCATAGATATGACCGTTGCCAGCACAGAGTGTTTCAAAGACCACGGGAAGACCTGCGGTGAGGAAGAATTTCTTTGCAGCTGCAGGGGATTACGCTTTCGCGATATGCCTCATCTTGGTGACGGAATAATTGTTCAGAAGGACAGCTCACCACGTTGGCACGAATACCTTCTGCAAGGAGAAGTTCGTGAGCAGCAACCAAAGTAGATACTTCCGAACCGCTAGCAATCAGGATGACATCAGGGTTTTCTTCACGAATCACGGTGTAAGCTCCGCGACGTGCACCTTCGTAGTTGGTGCCTTCGGGCAAGTCCTTGACATTTTGGCGGCTGAGGATGAGTGCAGTGGGCGTATCCAAGTTTTCCATTGCCATTTGCCAGCAAACTGTAGTCTCATGTACGTCGGCAGGACGCAATACACGAACAGAATCGCGACCAGAATGGTTTTGGAGTTTCTCCATCAAGCGGATTTGGGCTTCTTGTTCCACAGGTTCGTGGGTAGGACCGTCTTCGCCAACGCGGAAGGCGTCGTGACTCCACACGAACTTCACAGGAAGTTCCATCAAAGCAGCCATACGGATAGCGGGCTTCATGTAGTCAGAGAAGACAAAGAATGTACCCATAGCCGTTTGCATACCTCCGTGGAGTGCAATACCGATGCAGACACAAGCCATGGTGAGTTCGCTCACACCAGCTTGAAGGAAACCACCGGAGAAGTCGTCGCGCTTGATTTCTGTGGTATGACGCAAGAAACCATCGGTCTTATCTGAGTTGCACAAGTCGGCAGATGACACAATCATGTTGCCCATTTGCTCAGAAAGCATAGCCAAGCACTCAGCCGAAGCATTACGAGTGGGACCATTGCTCTTTTGTTGCAATTCTTTCCAAGGCATCTTTTGGGCAAGCGTTGTGCCCACCAATCTGCCAAGAGCTTCGCTTTTTCGGGGTTTGCAGCTGCCCAAGCCTTTTCTTCTGCGTAGCGTTCTGCTACGATAGCCTTAAGTTCTTCTTTACGCTTAGCATAAAGTTCAGCGACTTCGGGGCGAATGACGAAAGGTTGCTCAGGATCTGCGCCAAGGTTGCGCACCGTGTTCACATAAGCGTCTCCACCGAGAGGAGCACCGTGCGTGCGACAGTCGCGTTCATAGCTGCTACCATCAGCTTGGCGGCATCCCTTACCCATCACCGTGTGACCAATGATAAGTGTAGGACGGGCATCTTCTTCGTTGGCTGCACGGAGAGCTTGACGAATTTGTTCAGGATCGTTACCATCGATTTCGAGCACATTCCAGTTCCAAGCGCGATATTTCATCGCGGTGTCCTCTGAAATCACATCTGCAGTAGGTGTAGAAAGCTGGATTTCGTTGGCATCAAAGAACATGATGAGGTTGTCCAAGCCGAGATGACCAGCCAAACGACCTGCACCTTGAGAGATTTCTTCTTGCACTCCTCCATCGGAGATGTAAGCATAGATGCGTTCCTTCTGGAATCCCTTGTTGCCCGTACGCGCATAGAGTGCCTTAGCTGCGATAGCTGCACCAACAGCAAAGGTGTGACCTTGTCCGAGCGGACCACTAGTATTCTCAATACCACGTTCAAAGTTCACTTCAGGGTGACCAGGAGTGGCAGAGCCCCATTGGCGGAACGACATGAGTTCTTCAATAGAATAGCGACCGATGAGTGCAAGTTGTGCATAAAGCATGGGCGACATGTGTCCTGGATCCAAGAAGAATCTGTCGCGACACTCCCAAGTTGGGCGTTCAGGGTCGAAAGTCAGAAATTCGCTGAAGAGGACATTGATAAAGTCAGCACCGCCCATGGCACCACCAGGGTGTCCAGATTTGGCACGTTCGACCATGCTTACGGCAAGGGTGCGAATATTGTCGGCTGCGAGATTGAGAAGATGGGTGGGATTTTCCATGAGAATCGAAAAACTGCTATGCGAAGCTCGATGAGATGTTGGAGATATATTGGTTTATGGGGCACCAAGGTTTTGTCTCGACGTGCGGATCATCCATGAAAGCACATGCAGAAATAGAACCGATGATTGCCCTTATCTAGGGGCAAATGTACGATTTTTTGGGCATAACAACAAATAAAAATGGCGTAATTGCTAAGACGACTTATAAAACGAGGATCTTTTGCGTGTTCCGACTGTGCAAAATCGCTACTAACCTTGCGCGCAGCGTTGTAACTGAATGACTTGTTGTTTCTCTGTCCCAAGCCTATTGACGCCCTCTTCCCCTAAAGTCTCACTCAAGCAAGAACCGAATGCCCAGCACCATAAAAAACATCGCTCTCGCCTATCCCTAAAGAGATGACGAGAGCGATGAGATATCGATGAGACATCGTAAGAGAGAATAGACAGAATTGAAGTTCCCTGTCGGTTTTATCGCCCAACAGCACCTTCAATGACAATTTTCTCTGCTTCGATATCGAAGATTTATTTGATGATTTCCAACTTGCGGAACACGCCCACGAGCGCTGCCACTGCACGATCCACTTGTTCGTGCGTGTGGTTTGCCATAAGGGCGATGCGCACGAGGGTATCGGTGGGATGACAAGCAGGAGGCACCACCGGATTGATGAAGACTCCGGCTTCAAAAGCCATAGCAGTGGCTGCAAAAGTCTTTTCGAGATCGCGCACATAGAGCGGAATGATAGGACTCTCTGTGTCGCCAATTTCAAAACCTTCTTCTTTGAAACGTTTCAGCGCATAGTTGGTCACTTCCCAAAGTGCTTCTAGGCGTTCGGGTTCGCTCTTCAAGATGCGCAATGCTTCCAGTGCAGAAGCCGTTGCGGCTGGCGTGTTAGAAGCAGAGAAGATATAGGTGCGCGCTGTGTGACGAAGATAGTCGATGATGGCACTGTCGGCAGCGATAAAACCACCAATAGATGCGAGACTCTTAGAGAATGTTCCCATGATGAGGTCCACATCATCGGTGAGTCCGAAGTGATCGCAAACACCACGACCTTGGCGACCAAACACACCAACACCGTGTGCTTCATCCACCATCACCGTAGCTCCATATTTCTTTTTGAGTTCAATGATTTTGGGCAAATCGCAGAGGTCACCTTCCATAGAGAAAACACCATCCACAACGATGAGTTTCACGGCATTCTCTTCACACTTTTGGAGTTTGCGCTCCAAATCTTCCATATCATTGTGCTTATAGCGCAACTGTTTTGCCATCGACAAACGGCGTCCGTCTACGATAGAAGCATGGTCGCGATCGTCGCAAATCACATAGTCGTGAGGACCAAGGAGTGCAGAATCACACCACTGTTCACCGTAAACCCAGTGGAGAAACAGAGGGCTTCGTCCTTACCCACAAACTCAGCGAGTTCTTTTTCCAATTCTACATGAAGGTCGAGCGTACCATTCAAGAAACGGCTACCCGCACAGCCTGCTCCATAACGGCGCATGGCCTGCACACCTGCCTCAATGACACGTTCGTCTCCCGTCAAACCAGTGTAGGCATTAGATCCCAACATAATGACGTGATGACCGTCCATTTCAACTTCTGTGCCTTGCTTCCCTTCGATTTCGCGGAAATAGGGATAAAGACCTTGCTTTCTCACCTCATCAGGGAGAGTAAACTTAGATAAGCGTTCGTGAAGAATATCCATTGGTTTTGTGCATAGCGGACTACAGGAAAGTGGATTTTGAAGCGACATTACGACTTGCATTTCGCATCAGATGAACCCACTTTTCAGTACTTCCATCTTATTTCGTTATTTCTATTGGGTTGCAAAGTTACACATTTATCCCAACAAGTGTGCAACATTTGTATGAAAAAATGCCTTTTCATCGTTTTTCATCCTCTTCTTTACCCACAAACTCTAAAGTTTCAACTATCTTTGCAGATACATCAATTCCTTTTCTTCTATGGCTCAGCGCATTCTTTTCATCATCAACCCCATTTCTGGCACCACTCGCAAAGGCAAAGTGGTCAAAGCCATTGAGCGACGCATCGACGCCCAACGTTTCGCTGTCGAAATCCGCTACACGGAATATGCAGGTCACGCGGTGGAGATTGCGCGCCAGTCTGCAGAAGATGGAGTGGACATCGTGGTAGCTGTGGGTGGAGACGGCACGGTCAATGAGGTGGCACGCTCTTTGGTGCACACCAATACGGCACTCGCCATTGTGCCCTCTGGAAGCGGCAACGGACTGGCACGACATCTGCTCATCCCTATGGACATAGAAAAAGCGCTCGATGTGATCAATGCCAACGTGATGACGGAGTTAGACTATGGTTTAATCAATGATAAACCTTTCTTTTGCACCTGTGGCGTGGGATTCGATGCCTTTATCAGCCTGAAATTTGCAGAGTCTGGCTCACGCGGTTTGAAAACTTATTTGGAAAAAACACTCGTTGATGGGCTACGCTACAAGCCCGAGACCTATCGCATCTACATTGGCGGAGAAGAAGAAGGAGAAATGCAAGAAATTGACGCGTTCTTGATTGCCTGCGCCAATGCCTCGCAATATGGCAACAATGCTTACATTGCACCTGATGCATCGATGAAAGATGGATTGCTAGACGTCATCGTGCTACAACCTTTTAGCATGTTGGAAGCTCCCATTGTGGCAATGCAACTTTTCCAACGCACACTGCCCAATAACTCACACGTGAAGATCTATCGCACCAAACGCCTTTGCATCGAACGCACTTCAGCGGGTCCGGCGCACTGCGATGGAGATCCCTATGACACAACAGCGCGCATCAATGTAGAACTTGTGCCAGCTGGACTTCGAGCCATCATCAACGAAAAAGCGTTGGTCACCCCTCCCACTTCGTCGGTGCAATCCAACATGTTGCTGCGTGCACTAGAACCTTTCCAGAAACAAATGGTCAATCTGCGCAATCACGTCAACTCTCTGTTCGACACCTTCTAAAGCACTGACCTTTCTCCTGCTGATGCCTATTTCTTTATGCTTTTCAATCGTTTCTTTTCTCTTTGCATATTGATTTCCACTACCTTAGGAAATGCACTCGCTCAAAATTTTGAGCGACCCGAACTCCCAGATTCCTCTATGATGGTGCAAGTCGAAGGGATTGCCACTGCAGGGAAAAGTAATTTACAACCTTTTTGGTTCACTGCCAACCGATGGGGGTCTTTAAGTGTGGAAGGACACCACCCTACTCTTCTGATAGGGGTCTACGATCGCCCACGAGATTTGGGACATGGATGGTCCCTGCGCTACGGAGCCACCCTCACCACCAACCGTGATTTGGACAACAATGTACGTGCACAGGACGTGCTACTTGCGGTCGACAAGGGGGGCTTCTCGCTTTGCCTTTGGCACTCGCGCTCACGACACGCCTCTCAATGATGCAGCATTGTCTACGGGTGCTTTTGCTTTAGGGAGTAATGCCATGCAGCCCCTCACTCTCTCTTGGCAAATGCCGCGCTGGTGGCGCATCGGTGGTGTCCATAGTGCCTTTGCCTTGCGTGGACATGTGGCTTATGGCTGGCTACAAGACGGTAATTGGCAAGAGCGTCGCATGGCTCCTGTGGGAGGACGTTTTGCCACTGAGGTAAAATACTATGAAAAGTCAGGATATCTGCGCATCGGCACCGACAACTCACGCTGGGAGTTCATCGGAGGTCTGGAAATGGCAAACACTTTCGGCGGAAGTATTCACCACTTCAACTCTGCTCCACTCAAAATGCCAGAGCGTCCCTCAGACTATCTGTTTGCCTTCATCGGCAAAGGCGGTGGTGATCCCACTGATGGCGAAGGATATGCCAATGCTTCGGGCAACACGATTGGTGCGTGGCGAGCGTCCTTGCGCTATCGTGCACAAGGAGATTGGCAAGCGCGCCTCTACTACGACCACTACTTTGAAGACGACAGTCAAGCCTTCGACGAGTATGGATGGTTAGATGGACTCCTAGGGCTCGAAATCCAATTTCCACACAATCGATGGGTGGAGAAATTGGTGGGCGAAATCACTAGAATGGACTATCAAAGTGGTCCTGTTTACCACGATCACACACACGAAATCCCCGACCAAGTGAGCGGCATCGACAGCTACTATAACCATGGTCTGTATGCCGGTTGGCAACACTATGGCATGGCGATGGGAAACGCGCTCTTTGCCTCTCCGCTATATGATGGAAATAAGAGTTTGATTTTCCCTGCCAATCGCTTCCGTGCTGAACACATCGGTATATCTGGACAGCCCTTCTCCCACCTGTGTTATCGTTTGCTCTATACGCATCTAAAGAGTTGGGGCACTTATGCTCAGCCTTTCGATGACCTGCAACACCAACATTCGCTGCTTGCCGAAGTGCGCTGGGAAGGCGGTAACTTCACTCGCGGCAAACTCCACGGTCGCTGCTACTCCACCGCTGCCATAGGCGCAGACTTTGGTAAAGACTGGGCAATCGCTTAGGCTTTATGCTTGGTTTCGGCATTAGACTGTTTGGTAAATAAACAGGAAAAAACGACATCGTTCACCTCGCTTTCCCAACTTCTATGATTTCTTTCAGACATTTCACCACTTTCTTGCTACGCTCTTCCCTTTCCATCGGCTTGATGCTGATGCTATTTCTTACATGCTCCGTGGTGAGTTGCGACAAACTCCCTCGTAATGGCAAACTAGATGGTCATTGGCAACTGATGGAGTACGATGGAAAATCCGTAAAAGCTGAGCGCACCTACTGGAGTTTCCAACTCGATCTCCTGCAATTAAAATCTTACACTCATTCTCCTATCACGGAGGTGCAGTATTCTGGCGGCGTAGTTGCGCGTTTCTCCCATCGAGGAGATAGCCTTATCCTCACCAAAGGCTATTTAATGAATCGTGTGAGCCAGCAAGATATCCTCATCGACTCCACTCATAAAGCTGACCTCAAGGCTTATGGCATCACCGAATTTCCCATGCGCTATCGTGTCCTGCTCCTCACGGACGAAGAAATGACACTCACCACTGATCATCATCGCCTGGTCTTCCGGAAATTCTAGGTAATGCAATGGGCTAATCCCTGTCTAGTCTTATGAATTGATTAAAGAATCCAAATAAAAGCCCCGTTATCTGGCATCTGAAATGTTAATAGAAGGACTGCTTTTTGGAAGGAGTTTTCTTAAAACTAGGCGAAATGACGCTGTATTTGCAGCACACACGATGCTCATCAAGGCAGTTTTGTTCGCTCTTCTCGATTGCTGTCCCAATTTCTCCCAAATTTTCAGTGATTACATCAGAAGATCACCCCATTTCGTCCGATGAAAGGAACTAAAACGTCGAAGATGTCTCAAAAAACGTCGAAGATGTCTCAAAAAACGTGGGAGATTTTCCAAAAAACATGGGAGATTTTTCCAGAAACGTCGGAGGGAAACGAAAAATCCTCGCGCAAAACCATAATTTCGTGCGAGAATTTACTTTTATCATCGTTTTGTTCTTGCGCCTATTCCCCAACAAAACGTAGAAGGAGCGCAGAACCGTGTTAAATTTGTAGGTTCAAAGTGTAAAGTTTTCTTTTGAGAGGTGGCAATTTCCCCATCGATTAGTATATTCTGAACTATTGCTGTCCAGTAAACTTCCAAACGGCACTAAAAAGAATGTATTTGTCGATATGAGTGACCAAACCATCACGAGAAACATAGGCTGTAGAAGTCAATTCCTTACAATTGAGGTTCTTCTTCATATTAGCTCCATAGCAGACACCTTCTTCAGTAAGTCTTTGAATCTCAATTCGGGATAAGGAACTATTGTTTTTGCCTTAAAACGGTTTCAACAAAAGCGCCAAAAGAGAATTATTTTTCGTATATTTGTTATTGAAAGCCCAACAGATAACGATAAAACAATCCTCTATGAAACTTATCAGCAAAGTTACGGAAATGTATTGTATTGCAGATGATTTCTGCAAAGAATATGAGTTGGAATTGAACTAAAAGGCACTTTCATTTTCAAATCCCTCTACCAACACCCCTAAAACTCGCAATAGAAAGGGAAGAATGAGCGATGCAGAAATGATTACCATTCTTGTCTTATTCCACAGCACCACGTTTCGTAATTTCAAACATTTCTATCTCTTCTACGTCTGTCGAGAACCAAAAGAAGAGTTCCCCAACCTACTTTCGTATACCCGTTTTGTGGAACGGATGCCACGAGTGGCAGATAGATGAATTCACATTGTCACGGGAATACGCACTAATATGAAGAACCGCTTAATGGATGAGTACGACAAAATAAGGCTCCGTAAAAGAAGCATTATCGAGACCATCAACGATATGCTCAAGAACGTGGCGCAGATTGTTCATACTCGACACAGAAGTGTCTCAAACTTTATTGTCAACCTTTTGGCAGGGATGGCGGCTTATGCTTTCTACGATACAAAACCTTCTATCAATATGGAGTTTGAGATGGAGGGAGAAGCAGAGGTGAAGCAGCTCACACTTTTCTAAAACAGACTTGCGTGAAACAATGGAACTTCGATCTAAAACTAGGTCGAAAGAATTCTTGTGTGCTATAACCAGAGTAAAAAGGAGGTGACCTTAAACCGAATTGGGGTTAATAAAAACTTTATCAGTGATTATACATGCATCGTAATGTATCTTTGCAACCGAGTTGCGAAAGTTAATTCATATCTTTGCAGACAAATATGAAATTAATAGCATACATC
>BNJS01002397.1_pt1 | contig 56151 bp, 71 predicted proteins | sample 8540461 | NCBI WGS metagenome assembly BNJS01 (sample SAMD00202454, study PRJDB9452) | human saliva metagenome | isolation source: human saliva | place: Japan
AAATTTAAGAGTCTGAGAACTATTTTGTCTCTCAGACCTGGCATAAACTCCTCATGTTGATAACTAAATAGAGCGAGACAAGATAGAATTCTGAGCATCAGAAACAAGTGATGGTTCAGCTTTTTATTTGCAGTCAGACTTTATGCGAATTTTTGTTTTGAAGCTGGTTCTACCCCAGTGTGGTTATATGATGTGCTGTCAAATCTTTAAAGAAACTTGCTATGGAAATGCATGCTCATGTTATTGCTAGACTCACTTCTAACACCTATTAAAGCAAAGCATTTTGGACACACTTGACAAAAGCTACTGTCCATACTATAATCTTTTAAACAACCATTGAACAAAAGAAAGAGTGTTAATCAGTATGATTCTTGCAAAAGCCAATTTAAACTACTGTCTGCAAGAGCATCCACAGAGGGAGTTTACACAAAGAAAGTGCTTGGAGAAGAATTGGGACTCTCTCTAGTAAAGGTCTCCTAAAAAGAAATGAAAGAAGCCCAGTTCCTTGATTTCAGATGGACACTCGTCTGAGTGGAGAAAAAGGCTCTTGGGTACCTTATCGTGTTCAAAATGCAGTGATTATGGTCGTGCAGGAATGAGTAGTCGATTTGCACCATTGTCTTGGCAGGAGAGCACCAAAGGGATTGTTAAAAGTCAAAGGACAACGCCTGATTGAAAGAGAAATCGAAACTAAATTAAGGCTAGAAGTACAGGCGCAGAATATTACGCAGTCATTGTAGGGTATATGGCAGGAAAGAAATGTTTTACCTTGCCAGATAAATATGATTGTAAAACTCGCTGTAAATAATGATTGCTATAAATACAATAGCACTGACTCTTCTACTAATGCCAGTTAGAGACCAGCGTCAAATACCTATAACATGTCTGCTGATAATTATTTTGTTGTGAAAAAGTCTGTTTGAAAAATAAGTGTCTATAAGAGGCTGCTATTCAACGATAGCTTGTGGAAGGAGAGACAGACGCAGAATATTGTGCGATAGAAGACGCCAATCATATGATTAAAGAAATTCAGATTAGATTGGTAAAGACACTTCAGGCTGTGGTGGATATGCTCTTCTGCCATCAGGCCTTTAGTGATTCTTATTTCTAGGAAAACTAGGTTTAAACATCTGAGGCCCTATAAAGAACAGCTCTGAAGATTACTATACCGTAATGTGTCCATGGTGCATCTAACGAAGCTCGTCATTATTCAGCGGATATCGTCAAGGAATCTGATTCCTTGGATGAGTGCGCCAGTTTGATGAACGTTACCTGATGAATGCTAATCTCGGAGATTATCGATGGTTATCTGTGGATACCTCCAGGATTGTATAGCCTCCAGATATCGTGAATACCAAACCTCTAAAAGATGGTCGAGAAGCTCAGCCACGTCAACTTTTAGTTCTTTGAGATTGTCTGAAAAATATGTTTACACCGTCACCCTGGAGTGGGAACCGAAAAATACATTGATCGTTCCAGCGGTTAGCGCGGCGTAAATCGGCAGCAAAACTACAAATCAATGATCGTACCTTTGTCTGCCATGAGCAAGGGCCAAGGGATGGAAAATCTCAGAGTTTACTGTACGAATGCACGAGCTCTCGCTCAGGACACTGGGGACCGTGTCCAGAAAAGCCATGGAACTCTTGAGAGAAACTGCGATCAATCTGGAGAAAAACAAACTGATAGGTCGAGTTTAATTGCAGGAACTGAGTGATTCTGCATAAAGAGAAGTTGCAGGCTAGCAAATCATTTGATCTGATGTGGACTTGATGAGCTGGACCAGTTGATTGCAACTCCTCATTGAATTTCTAAAAGATGACAAAGGCCGAGAGAGTGCTCTGCCACGAGGGATTCCTACAGTCCTAATCTCTTGAATGAACAAGACGAGATGAGTCGATTGACTGGGACACTCTGGTGCCGGGAGATCCTGCTGGTGATATAGGAACCTTTATTTGTTGCTCCAAACTACACACCCTGAGCGTGTCTCGAGGAGGAGTTCTTGAGAATTTATTCACAAGTGCAATGGATACAGAAAACTGGAAAACGCCATTACTTGGCTTGTGTGGCAAGGTAACATCTGACATTGGTTCTGCGGGCTTTATCTCCAAGAAAGTGTCGTGCAAACCCTGTCGGTGAATTTCATATATGTTGATATCGATATACCAAAACAATACTATAGCACAACTGCATTGAGTGTGTATTTGGATGAAGCATTGAGGATGAAAAACGTGCATCTGAAATTGAACAACTAGTCGCGTGAGAAGGAAAGCCAAGCATAGACTAGAAGAGATGGAGTCTCTCAGAATAAGGAGTTTCCAAAACCATTCCTGAGAAAGGACTCTTATCCGTAAGCCTTGCCGTTATTAATTAACCTACTTTGTAGTTATCCTGAAAAGCTATGACAGTGATGTAATTCAATAATGTCAAAAATGAATGGCTTTATTCAAACTTAAAGAAACCATGCAGGGATTGATACCGATGACCAATAAGTGATCCGTCAATGCGTCCTTCTGGGATTTATTTCTATCAACCAGTGGTTTTGGCAAGGATTGCAACCTGGTGCTATGCTCAGGGCGTGCCTATGTAGCTCAGTGCACTTTGACCTTTCAGTCAAATGCTGAGTTAATATCGTACTAGTTTTAATATTATCTGGGTATTCATTGAGATGTCTTCTATCTTGTTTGCAGGAGAGGATGCGAATTGACTTTATGGATTTGGCTCCGAGCTGTTTTAGGAGAAAGCAGTGGAGTAGCCTCTTCTCTATCAACCACCATTGTTTGCGCTAATGATTGGTATGCTGTTGCTGCGAATCTCTTGCAGAGTCTGCAGTGCATCTTTGGTACACTAGCTTTGGTCTTGGACCTGATGCTAAGGGCGGTGAGCAATCACTTGTCTCCTGTGTCTTATTGAAACCTCGATTGCTCTTGGTGGACCTGAAGTCATTAAGTGGACAAACCAGTCTGGTTGTCGCTCTGTTACTTGTAGGAACTTTAATCATCAAGCAGGCGCTTTGTTTTGTAGCGGTGCGATTACAGATATTGTGAAGCATCCAACCAGGCAACACAAGCGAGATCTAAGCCCTCTTGAACGTTTGCGTGCTTATGCAGGAGGAGAGTGAAATGTAGCCTCGCCTATCTCTTTGTCTCTCAGGCACTCTTGTATCGTTGCCGTGTAAGCTAAAACAGAACACCTGGCAGTGTTATTGGGCAACAGCCTACGTCTTATGAGTGGTAGTAGCACCCTTTCTGTGATGTGACTGGTGGTGCGTAGCCTAGCTATGTTTGTGCAAAACAGGAGTTTGCTGAAAGTGATCCGGCATACACATGCTTTTCGCTACTCAAGCACTCCAGCCTTTGCTCTTTTGAGTTTATTATGTGTGCTTTGCTAACATTACGGAAACTCTGACGAGGACCCTATGAACTTTGTATGATTGCGCAGCGGGATGCCCTAGGTAAGCTTTCGAGTTGATGATTTGGATACGGATTGCCATGGTCGAGCAAGGCGTCTGACAACCAATCTGGGGTGGCGAGAAATACTGGCCTCCTTTCCATCTTCGCACGCGTTTGGCATTCAAAGGTCCTATTATTGGGATGATTGTTGTTGATTATTTCTTGCATGAAAACGCAAAACTTGACTTGCGTTCAGCTTTATTTCCTTGAAAGTCATCGCAGTGAACTGCTGCAAAGCGCTCTAACCTCGTTGGTTTTATCTGGTGATTCATTTTACTACTTGTAGCTACAGCACTTTTGTCTCACAATCCGTGGTGACTGCCCAAATCCAGAGCTCCCATTTTCTTGGCTGGGCGTCAGGTGGCGCTGCACGGCGATTTTTGGCGGCTCTCAGCTATTGGTTGGGTGTCTGAAACCTAACGCCATTAAAGACACTACATGACTGAAAGGAGCAGAGATCAAGTAACACATTTAAATATCAAACCAGCACTTTCCATTGAAGGTGCTGGGATTTAATCATTCACATTAAACTTTTTTCTCCGCTTGATTTCGAGTAATCTTTGATAGAAAGAGGAAACTTGACTACTATAGATATAAAGGGGAAGTAGGGATGCCTGCAATTCCAAGCTGATCCATAAGGAGATACCAAGGAAGTAGCTGTAAATCAAGTACGAAGCGTTGAAACTTTGTAGCCTTCATAAAGGAAGCGACTGGTTTTGGAGTACGCGACTTGGCTTAGCAATTCCAATTGCAAGGGTATCACATAGGAGCAGCTCTACTTGGGAATAAGCGTAGTATTGCGGCAGATAGGCAATGGTTCCCAAAATCATCAGAAAGACGCTACCAAAGAAGTAGAGTGCAAAAGTGAGCAGAAAATGTTCGATATCTGAATTGGTGACGTCGACAGCGGGAAATTCGGGATGAAGTTCTACAAATTTACGAGCCATGGCACTGCTATAAAAGAGCAAGTAGACTCCAAAAAGATTAGGGATGCTCCACAAAAAGAGATAGAAACGCTTGAGCAAGAGAGTTAGAAAGGTCTGGGTGAAGAAGCGATTGTCAAGTAAGGACAGACTATCTTTAAAAGAAAGCTCTATCTCGGAAATTCTGTAAAGATTAATGGTTGTAAAAAGAGCACCAGCTAGGATAATAGAACTTGTAAATCCGACTGCTAGAGGAAAGAGTGAGGACTGGATCAAGCTCATCAAAAAAGTAAAGAAGGATTGCTCAAGAATCCCCTCATCAAGTAGGGATAATGGACTTATAAAGCTGGATAGAATCAGGAAAATGCTTGGTAATAAAAAGACAAGCAATAAACGTGGATGTTCAGCTTGAAACTGTTTAGCTTGTTGACGAACTTCTTTTTAAATCAATTTTTGGGTATTTCATTCTTTCATTATACCATAAATAATGTACATAGCTTGCTAATCCATTGAAACCAGTGGACTTCTAGCGTTATGAGAAAGTGAATACGAGATTGAATACGACTTTACTTTTAGCTGGAGCGGATGAAATCCATGAACTGGTCAACGACTTCAACACGTTGATTATCATTGATGGGTATACACATCAAGGGTGACTTTGAAACATTATTGCGACTGTAGTCTATCTGAATGATTTTCGCTGTACATCCAGCTCAGCGAAGAGAAGCATGTGTGTGGCCTGAACTGCAAAGAGGAAATTTTTAAGATCTTTGTTTTAAAAAGAATCTAGTACGCTCACTTTCATAGTTGCGCTTTCAAAAGCCATCCCCTATAGTCATCTGTAAAAATATAATTCAAATCATGTTTGTAAGGCACACCAGCCTGGAAATATTCTTTTATTTGCTGTCGTTTCCAGAGTTTCAAAACATTCAGAGTTTCATCATCTAAGGCGATAACCCTCTTACTCCTTTTGGTTTTAGGGTCCTAGACAGTTTGTGCCAATCACGACAGCCAAAAGTGAGAAAATGCTTAACTGTTTATTTTCTCAAAGTCAACATCTGACCACATGAGACCGATAGCTCTCAGTTCTCAAGCCAGAAAAAGTTATCGGTGGAAAAAGTGTAGTCTATGGCTTTAAAATTTGCTTTTGGAAACTTTTAAGAAAATCGTTAGCTCCCTGCTGTAGTAAGTTTTTGCCTCTAGAGGTTTATTTTTAGGCTTGATAATCTTATCTAAGATTTGACTTAATGATGTCAAGAGTGCGTACTTGAAAATACAGCTGATGACAGAGTAGTAATTAGCATATAGGATATAGCGTTTACTTAACTTGATAGTAACTCTTTCGACAATAAGCTGTTACACTGATTTGCTGAATCTTCATATCTATAAAAATATGAGTCAATCATAACATTAAGTTTTCTTCTTAGTGTTCTGATAAGTTGTTGGCTTTTATAGTGCTCTTGTGAGCTTTTCAAGCCATAGCTCAGCAACTTCAGCGAATGTAGGATTCTGAAATCTCTCGACTGTTTGAAAACCATTTTCTTCAGCATCTAAGAGAAGATCACTGCATGCAGCCTTAGCCTCTTTAATGGTTTTAAAACCACGGCGTGTTGTACGTTTTCTTTCCGGTAGCTGGATCTATGCCCAGATATGTTTGAAAGAGGTATCTAGTCTCTCTCCTGTAATGTATATCATAAAACGTCCTTTCTTTTCGACTGCTTAGCCCGCATAGTTGAAAAGGTGGAACTTATGATAAACTATATGTGTATTTTTATCATCTTTTTCCATTGCTTGTCACATGAAAGTTGAATCTCCACACTCAAAGAGTGCCGTCGAAAGTGTGGAGTTTTTTGAGTTGTTTCAAAATGGAAACAGTTGGCAAGCTCGTCAGATAATAAAATACAGGCACCTCTTTAGAAGTACACTGACGAGGTTTATCCTTGACGAACAAGGCTTTTTACATTCTGAGTGTATTTCTTTTTAATTTCTGTCAAGCAGTTATTTTCGTTTTGTAAGTAGTTGCTTTTTATTAGTACTTAGCTATGTCTCAAAAATATCTAATTCAATTTTCAGTTTCATGGCAGAGTAAAAGCAAGTCGTTTGGATAAACTCTGCAATGTTTCTTGAGTTGTAATATATAGAAAATTCTAGCAAGAAGAAGACTGACTGTTTTTAAATAAACCTAAAGCAGCCATTAGTGTATACAGACCTGTTTTTCCCTTTCCATTATTATAATCGGATGATGAACTCCCATAAACTCATGGAATATTTCGTTATATTCCATGCTTTTTAGATTTATAACTAAATATCCGTCCACTGTGTGCTGCTCTGTTTCATAACTATGAATCAAATTGAGCGATTGGGAAAACATATTTTTACAGATTCGGTTATAAAACGTGATTCTAAACCGAAGCATATTGATATGACACTTGTCTTTTCTGCTGGTTTTTAGTAGTTTATAGAAAGTTACTAGATTTCCAAATGTTGTCCCTTTTTAATAAGATCCGATGGAGGAATATTTTCCGTGGCAATCCTGATAATGTTTGTAGGGTTCTAAATCATCATTTATGATTTTTATCGAATTTATCAAATAACTGATACAAGGGATAGCGTGTTGAACCTTCTCGTTTTTCCCACGCATATAATTTTTTGATTTTAGATAATCAGATTGCAATTCTCCAAATTGTTCTGCAATGACATAAGCAATGGCTGTGCGCAATACAAGTTCAATTTCGCTGTTGCTTCCATTATGCCGTTTCTAAATTCTTTATCTAACTGATAAAGAGAGGTAGATGTGAGAATGTTTCATCAGTCAAAAACGTTCAGTTTCGGCTTTCGTGTATTTAATAAAAATTGTTTATAGCTACTGACAATTTCATAGTATCCATAGAAAGATAGGGATTGTCTCAGCTAATAATTCATCATCTATAACTAGGTTCCTATCTTTTTAATATTTCCAGTTGCTCATCAATAGTTTTGAAAGGTTTTGTCATATATTTAAGTTCTCCACATAGTAAAAAGCCCCATACGTAGTTGTATGAGACTTTTTATAAGATTGAGCACGACGGCACCCGTTCATTAAGATTAAATCTAGTATAAACTAAACTAATCTATTTTTCAAGGGAAAGTCTCATTTTTAAAGTATTTTGTTAAATTTATTTTTATTGTTGCCAACTATTTCATTTTTGGAAACAATTGATTTTATCCCTCTATACACTCTGACAACTGTATAGATCTTGATGTGTGTGTCTTTGGCTGGTGGGAAGTCTCAGGATGATGTCTTCGTACTTGTCATTGAGGACACTAAGCGTAGGCGTCCGTTTTTCGGTATATATCTTTTGAAGTAAGAACGGTCTCCGTATGCGATAACTGCCAAATCTCCATTATAGGTAGTCAGTCCTTGTGTCTACCAAACTAGAGGGATATCTCCGTCTTGGTAGTCAGGCTGCATGGAGTCTCCGTTGACCTTAGTCGCAATATCGTGGCGTGGTGGTTGCTCGTCAACCTCTATAGATCTCTCTGTCTGTATCGTCGTAGCCAAATCCATAGTTAAACCACAAGCTGCTGCCGTCTCAGATACTACCCTCAACTTGGTACAAGCTGATGACTTCCGATACTTCGTTTATCTTCGTTTCTTCTTCGTTTTTGACTCTCAGAGCTCTTCAGACGTCCGTAGCACGATATTTTGGGTGGTTAATTGACACCTTGTCCGTAATCTGCTGTGTGAGCAAATCTGAAGCGTCTGGGAGGATTAGTGGATTCTAATGCATTTTTGAGACAATGGGAAAAGAAATCATCAATCGAAACATCAAATATATCGCATAATTTAAAAGCATATCTTGATTTGCTTTTTCTTTCTCCTTTTTCGTATCGACTGATTGTTTGTTTTGTAGTATTCAACCTTTTTGCAAGTTCATCTTGAGTAAAACCGCTGATTTTTCGAAAAGTTTTAATTTGGTTTCCAATGTATCAAATCCATGTTCCGTACCTCAATTTTAGTAATTCTATAAGTAGATTATATAAAAAGTCACCGAAAACGCAACTATTTTTAATTAAAATTTGGACAAGTCACCAAAATGGTGATATAATTAAATCAAGCTTTAAGGAAACAAAGAAAACAAACCGGAGGAAACATCATGAACACATTAAACGAGAAAAGCCATCAACATCTTCAAAGCAGTGGTTGCAGAAACCTTGCTTTCAAAAGCACATACGAGGAAGGCTTCCTCTATGGTCAGCTTGAGTCATTTTTGGAACAACAGCCGTCAATTCGCTTTCGGATGGACAGAGTTGGCGAGAGATCGGTCGCCAAGAGCGTTACCTTCTTGACGCTGGTTTCACTCAAGACGAAATTGATGACATTCGCTTTGATGCAGCATTCGCAGGAATGATGGACAAAATGAATGTAGCCTGATCGGTAGCACCAGGTTCGACTACCTGGCAGGCTGTTGCTCATGGAGCGAAAAAGAAAAAGTAACAGAAAGGAGAGAGGAGATGGTTGGAAGAGATTTCGAGACGTAGGGCCAAAAGCCTCGAGTCTATAGATGCAGACTCAAGGCAAGAAATGAAGACAGAAGGCTTCTTCTTAATCAAGCTGAAGTAATAGAAAAATTTGCTTGATATCAAAGAAGACCCTTTTGGTCTTAACGGTTTAGAAAGCACTAGCTGATCGAGGTTAAACAAAAGGAATAACAGATTTAATTTTTGCTGCAACGTCTCGAGACATTTTTCTATCCGTTCTTTAAGAGTTGGTCTCTCTGAACTGATTTTCAAGTTCAGCGATTGCTTCGGTTGTTAAAGAAAGAGTATAGAACGTGTTATCAGCTATGGTGCCAGTGATGTATCCATATTTGTCTAATTCAAAAAAACATGTATCTAAAATATCTTCTTCAGACCATTCAGACATAATGTTATTTTTCAGATACTTATATGTTTGGAAGTTTCTGTCTTGCTTTTTAGAAATTTCATCTTTTTGCGTCTTGTTAGATATTCTGCGTACATGGATGCGTAGTAGAAACTTTGCATCGTTAGTTAGAAAATCCATTAAAAATCACCTCCTTCTAGCTTTATTATAGCAGAACTGCGAGGAATAAATAGAAAATAAGGATAGTAAGAATGCAAAAATTTATTTGTATCAACTAAGAAAAGAAAAGGCATTACTGTGAAAGAATTAGCTCAAAAACTTGGAATTTCTGAAACTGCATATCGCCAGAAAGAGAGGGACAGGTGCTTTTACCAGGATGAAATGCTTTTCTTGAGCTTTTTGACAAACCTTTGCAAGATATTTTTACCAAGAAAGTCACCAAAACGGCAACTCTAAGATTCATATTAACAGAGAAAGGAGTAAATATGAATGAACTAGAAAGAACAGCCCTCAACGAGATATTGAGGACCGTGACATATATTGCTGAGAAGAAAGGAGAGAGGGAAATGCTCGAATATCTAACAGAGAGAGGAAGTGATATAAAAAGAACTTTTGCAGTTCTTCGTAATCATAATCTAAACAGCGGACTGGCTAAAGTAGTTCTTACGCATACTGTTGAGACAATTGAGAAATATTCACAGTTGCCTGAATAATTATTTAAGGCTTTTGATAATAGCTTCAAGCATATATAACCTCAAATTTTTATTTTAATTATACCAAATTTAGAAAGGAATACTATGAATAACGCAGCGCAAAAAGTAACACGGATTGACAAAGATGCCTGGGATATCGCTACGGAGCTTGCAGGAACGAATACGGAGTATCTATTTGTCACATCATCAGCGAGAGCGTCCAGCTATGTGCAGAGAATGCCGAATTTAAGGAGATGGACGTTGTCGTTAAACGATTGGTAGTCGGCAGTAAGGTGTTAGATTAGGAGTCTTGAGATGGACGTAAAAGAAACAAACAATGATGTCATCAAAGAAATTATTGAGAAACATTTTGAAAATATGGTTGATGATATTTTGGAACACACAGAGACCTACTATGAAGCCTTAGGAGCTATTAGTAGCATCAAAGGAAGCAAGATTCCCGAATATGCTTCACTTAGCTGATTGTTTGAGGCAAAATATCAGAAAACGTGCTATAGTAACAAAAACACCTAATCATCAAAAATTAGGTGCTAGAGGAGAGGCAGCATTATGAATGAACTAGTATGGTTTTTATTTCACTATCATTATCAACATTTTTCATAGGTTTTGCTACATACTATGCTAGTAAAAGAGATAGGAACAAGCGTATTGACGAATACAAAAAGAGACAAGAGACGGAGATAGAAAGAGTTAGAAAGAAATTTAATTTATGATTTTTAGAGATCTTTACTTAGAAAGGAACATTATGAATGAACTAGAAAGAACAGCCCTCAATGAGATATTGAGGACCGTGACATATATTGTGAGAAGAAAGAAAGGAAAGAGGGATGATGAATGCAAACGTTAAAGTGTCTTATTCACTCAATTTGCAAAAGACTTGAAGAAGCAATCGATGCAAAATAAAATCATCGCCAATACACTTGACGATGAAACTGTTGAGATTAAAATCGAGATGCTTGCGTGATGTTTGAACTGTAAAATCATTCGGAGATGAGGCTATCGTAGATCGCGTAATAAAGCCATGGTCGATTGTCTGATAGCAGAAAGAGAGAAAAATAGAAAGGAGAGAGGGAATGGTAGAGCCTTTCTTAATTGGCTTTGTTTTCGGTAGTTTTCTGGCTACATTGTCGCTACCTGATAGGTGCTGTATTGGACCTTAAACTTCAGAAGTGGCAACAACAAAGCGATAAAAGCAATCCAACCTGTAAGGATTGAAAACTGTAATTCTGTGAGAGTCAAGGTAGCGACAGCTATCACTGCAGTCCCTAAACCTACAGATGAAATGTAAGTTGTGATTTGTGTATAAACTTTATCAGGTATCAATTTTTCTATTTCGCCCACATGAAATACAGTAATAAAATTGAACCGAAAAATATAAAGCAAAGAATGAAGAACGAATACAATAGCAAAGGATTCTTTGTTCTGTAAAAGCTTTTCAAGAAATCTGTTAACAGTGAATCAGAAATAGGATAGGAAGGCAGTAAAAAGGTGAAATCCTACGATAACTGTCGAAATCGGAACTAGGGACACCATATAAGATGATTTCTTTAGATAGTGAAAAATGAAGATTTCATTATTCTCCAATCGTTTTTATTTTTAATTATATCAAATTTAGAAAGGAACATTATGAACGAAACTTATCAACGTTACACTTAATGATAGTCATGAGCCTGTTGTTTCAGGAAGACAACTTCATGAGGCTCTGGAAGTCAAAAACACCTTATGATAAATGGTTTCCACGAATGACGGAATACGGATTTTACAGAGAAACGAAGACTTTTTCGACATTTTTGTCGCAAAAGTACAGGAGATCGTAGACTACTGACCACGTTATCGTTAGACATGGCTAAAGAAATTGCACATGATCCAGCGGACAGAGCAAGGCAAGCAAGTCCGACAGTACTCATTCAGGTAGAAAAGGACTCAACAGCCCTGGAAAATCATGGCAAGAGCTTTACTCATGGCTGATCGGAAAGTCAACAGCTGGAAGCTCAGATCGAGGCTGACAAACCAAAAGGTACTTTGGTGGATGCTGTGAGCGCTAGTCACATCTATCTTGGTCGGAGACTGCCAAACTCATCAGTCAAAACGGCTGCAAAATCGGAGGCAGAATCGTCTTTTGTCTGGTTGCGTGAAAATGGCTACTTGATCAAGCGAAAAGGCTCTGACTGGAACATGCCAACACAACGAAGCATGGAAATGAAACTCTTTGAAATCAAGGAGTCAACCATCACACATCCTGACGGTCATATCTCTGTCAGCAAGACCGTCAAGGTCACAGGCAAGGGACAGCAGTATTTTATCAACAAATTTTTAAATGAGGAGGCGAGGATGATGAGACCAAAACTGGTATCCGTATAGTGGGGAAATAAAAAGTCTATCAATTTTCAGATAGACTTAGAAAAATTCATGCGTCTTAGCTATGAAGCCATTCATGATACTTCTCAAGTAACTCAATAGTAGTTATTGCAGAAGTTAAACTACTGACCATCCCAAGTTGCAATCCGTCTGTATGGTCAATCTGTTTAGTAGCTTCATTAGCTTTAGCAGCATAGCTTGCATATCTTCAGCTGTTAAAGATTCTCGGAAATCTTTAAATGATTTCATAAAATCGTATCCTTTTCTATTGAAATTTTGACTAAAACGGTGAGAGGTCCTAGTCAAATTTATTATAGCAAATCAGGAGAAAATTTCATCAGTCTTGAGACTGATATAGGAGGTTGAATGGAAGATAAAATCATCGAACTAGCTGATTACTTTATCAGTGAATCTAAAACCTACAGAGAAGCAAAAGATAGCGTGTGAGATGCTATTGAAAACAAGTCAGCCATGAGATAGAACTCAGGGCGATGGAAAGTAAGACTTTTTAACCAAAAAAGCACCTGACGGAAATCAGGCGCATACTTAAATAATTAAAACCATTATATCACAAAAATGCTTGCCCGCATAGTTGAGAGGATGTAGAAAATGGAAGGAATAACGTTACAATTACGATTGGACGGCGAAAGTGCTGAATTGTTCACGAATCAATTATTGGCCTTTTGCTGAAAAGCAGGTCAAGGAGCAGTTAGAGAATGATCGCATGCCAATCAATCAACAAGCTTTGATGAAGAAGTTCGGCTTCACTCACGGATATGTTAAGATGCTCGAACGAAAAGGATTAAGATTTCGTAAGCAGGGGAAAGAGACTATGTACGATATCAATGATGTTTATGAAATTTTGGAATTAGAGAAAGAAGTACGAAAATTAAGAGCATAAGGAGAACAAAATGACAGAACCAACTTTATCAAGCCAATTGCTTGGCTTAGTGACGATTTTTATCGGGATCCTTATCCTGATGCTACTGACTGCTAAAAATGAAGAAGATACTAAACAAAAAACAGTGATCATCATTGAAGAAGCTGAAGATTTCAGAGAGGTTGCAAGAAGAAACTTGAAAAACTGTGATAGAGGATTCACCTATAATTCTCAACTTCCTGTCGGACTTTCTTCAACGATTGAGGACGTGCCACAAGTTTTTCGGACATGTATCGAAGACTATGACAGGCTAGCTCAGGACTACCTGGAAGAAGCAGGTAACAATGATCTTCTACGAAAACAAAATGCGAATCTCTTAGAAGAAAATGGGCGTTTGCTCTACAAAGAAATGACCATGAATTTTCGTAGAAATCAACGAAAATGGGGAGCTAGGGCATGATACTTCCAAGGAGGAAATATGTCAGAAATTAAATGGATTAAGATTACGACGGACATTTTTGACGATGAAAAAATACGTCTTATTGATGCACTACCAGACCATGATGCCATTTTAGTTATATGGTTTAAAATCCTAGCTCTCGCTGGCAAACATAATCGCAACGGGCTTTTGATGATGTCAGATAAGGTTCATTACACTGATGAAATGCTTGCTACAATTTTTCAAAGGCCTCTAAATACTGTCAGAATGGCCCTGGGAGTCTTTGAGCAATTCGGGATGATTGAGATTATTGACGGTGTCATTACTTTGCCAAATTGGGAAAAACATCAAAATATTGATGGCATGGAAAGAATCAAGGAACAAACACGGAATCGTGTGGCAAGACATCGTGAGAAGCAAAAAAATCTAGCTCTCGGTAACGTTACCGGTAACGTTACAAGTAACGTTACAGTAACGCAAGGTAACGAACTAGAAGAAGAAGGAGATAAGAATAGATTAGATGAAGATAAGAATATAACTACTACTAGTAATAGTGAAAATATCTTAGAACTATTTCAGTCTGAGTTTCGCAGATTGCTATCAGGTTTCGAAATTGAAGAAATCAATCATCTGTTGAACGAAAATGACTCTGAACTAGTCAAAGAAGCTTTGAGGACCGCTGTTAATTTAGGAAAACTAAACGTTAAATACATAGGTGGTATTTTGCGAAATTGGCAGCTGAATCAGGTTACAACAGTTGAACAGGTTCAACAATCTCAAAAACAACATCAAGAAAAAAAATCAGGCAAGGAGGCGACAGACGAATGGGGATTTTAGAACTTATCGAGCAATTTGAAGATGACTTTTATCCGATAAGCGAGGAAAAGAAGTCACTGCTTGCAAAACAATCTCTTTCTACCGTTACTGCTTGCCTGTCAGATATGGCTAGCTGGAAAGCTTGTGGAGGTAAGGTATCATGGTAACTGATGCACTCGAGGAGATGGCCTTATCTTACCATAGAAATACTGAACAGCAGGCTGAAATTTGCGAAAAGCATGGGATTCCCTTGATCAAAATCCTCCGGACAAATGATGTCCTTTGTCGCTTATGTGAATCGGAACGGATCCATGCAGAGAATCAAATAAAGGTCAATGAGTTGGCTGATGCTGAGCATGAACGAGAGCGGAAGTTCTATCTTGAGAGATTCTCTCTCTATGATGATGTACTGAAAAATGCTACTCTTGATAACTTTGATGCACCCACTGAAAAAGAGGCTGAAAAGTTGAAGTTTGCCAAAAAAATTTGTAGAGAGTGGGTAGGTGGAGCGAGAAACAATGTTGTTTTTCAAGGAGAAGCTGGAACGGGTAAAAGCCATCTTGCTTTTGCCATGATGAAAGCTTTATCAGAAGCTACAAAAGAAATTGCTATCTTTATCAATGTCACTGACTTACTGATGAAAATCAAGGCGGACTTTAGTCAGGAAGAGTTCCTGGTCAATAAGATTGCCAGTGCTAAGTTTTTGGTTTTGGATGATTTGGGTATGGAGAAGGACAGTGAGTGGTCCTTCAGTATTCTTTACAACATTCTCAACAAAAGGGCTAATACGGTTATCACGACCAATCTGAATGCACAAGAAATTCAGAAACGATATGGTCGGCCGTTTATGAGTCGGTTGATGAAGGTGTAGACAATGATCATCTGATGGTATTTAATGACTTGAAAAACAAGCGGAAGCAATATTTTTAGAATGGATAGTGGCTGATGTTTATCTTTAAACATGGGTCAAGAGAAACAAACCGTTCTTGATGTCTGTGGCTATTAGTGTGACTGGCATTGATGTCTCGTATTCGGACGAGCGGAAAGCTATGCGTTTTATTTCTCGTGCGGTTGCATTGCAGGTGGGCAAGGCATTGAGAGTATCCTTTGGGAATTTCTATCCAGTGGAGATGAAGGGATGATAAATCTATACTTCATTTATAACGGACACCGCAAGATACTCATTGGGAGTTTTGGCCATATACATAGCGCAATCAATGAATTAAAGAAAAATCAAGCTAGTTACTCAGCAATCAGTCATCCACGATTTCGGAAAAAGCATGAGTGGTGAGAACATCAGGATTGACTATGGAGCAGTTGATTGCTACTACTTGATTACTAGGAAAAACGGAGAACGAATGGCTAGAGATATTTTAACTGATTTAGCATTTGAAAAACTTATACAAAGCTGTAGCACTTCCAGATTGGAAAGAATCTGATGAAGTAATTCTTGTTAGCTTAGCCAATAGGGAACAGATAGAGTCAGATGAAAGACATCGATTAACTGAAAATTGCAGATTTTTGGTGATCGAATTTGTATCTTCTGTGAACAAGTGAAGAAAAATAATTACATTACGCTACACAAATCTAGTTAGAAAAAGATTATTAAAGCGATGGGATCATTTAAAGAAGCGGAAGAAACGGATAAAAATAAGATGAATACAAAAATGAATTTGGAAGAAAAGGTTCAACAGTGGTTTGTTGACAGAAATCTACATGAAGCAAATCCTGTCAAACAGTTCTTGAAGTTGATGGAAGAATCAGGAGAATTATTTGAGGGTATCGCAAAAGATAAATCTGAACTGATTTACGATGCGCTTGGTGATATCCAGGTAGTAATGATTGACTTGAGCAACAGATCAAGAACGGTGCTCAGATTTCAGCGAATCAACAGGAACTTGAATTACTACTGATGGTTTCTAGTCTGGGTAATATCGCTCAGAAGCTATACGCCCATATCTGTCATAACGAGACACAGATTCCTTTAATCAAATCAGACTTGATGTTTCTTGACAGTGTAGTTAGTACGGTTTTCCATTTTGTAATGGGACTACAGCTGAAAAATGCTTAGAAGAAGCTTATGAGGTCATCAAAGACCGCAAAGGTAAGATGATTGACAGGGTGTTTGTCAAAATGTGAGGATTTAGAATGAGATATTTAAAAATCCTATGTGTTGTTTTACCACAGTCCTTTCTCGTAGCATGTCACCAGATTTCGAGTGGGATGAGTTGTAGACAAGTACATTGATGAACCCTCACACACATTCATACATGTTACGACAGGAAAAAGCATCGGTACTGGTACCAACCCGAACCAAAAGAAGATATATTCTGGTTGTTTCAGGATATGCAGACAATAAGCAAGTCGAAGAAATATTTGAAGTGACAGCTGAGGAATACAAATACTATGAAATTGGCAATACTTTTATAAAAGATGTTTTAGAAAATGAAGAAGGATATAGAGAATGATCAATAATGTTGTTTTTGGTAGGTCGCTTGACTCAGACCCTGAGTTGCGATACACACCATCAAATATTGCAGTTGCGACATTCAGTTTGGCAGTGAATCGCAATTTTAAGAATCAGGCAGGTGATCGTAGGCTGATTTTTATCAGTTGCATCATGTGGCGCCAGCAAGCTGAAAACTTTGCAAATTGGCTTAAAAAGGTGCTCTTGTAGGAATCACAGGCCGCATCCAGACTCGTAGTTATGATAACCAGCAAGGACAACGTCTATGTGACAGAAGTGAGTAGCTGAAAGTTTTCAAACGCTTGAAAAGAAGGATAATTCTGCGAATCAGTCAAGCACTGGAAACCAGATGCCAGCAAGTTTTTGGAGCAAGTGATCCAATGGATATTCCAGATGATGGCTTTGCCATTTTAAGGATAAGTGTAAAGGATGAACAGACTGGAAACAATTAAGACAACAAACAGGCGACACACAGAGGATGTTGCTAAAGCTATTGGCGTAACCTGCAGAGGGTACCAAAAATGGAAACGAAGAAAGCCAAATCAAATCAGATAAAGCCTCAGAAACTTGCCCAACATTTTGGTGTAAGTGTAGGATACTTGTTTGCTTATGGACCTGAAAGTGAGCAAGTTAGCAATCATAAAAATAAAAATTTACTTCTCTAATGGTGAAGGACTTGGTTTTCTAGTAAGAAACTTTACAGAAAAAGAATTGACAAAAATTACTAGCCAGTTCAACAATGGGAATTTGATGAGGATTAGAAATTTGTCCGTCAACCCTGAGATAGTCAATTATTTTTGGTTGATGATTTTGAAGGAAATGATGAGGATGGAGGATGGAAATGAAAGAAGATTTTGCAGGTAAGTTGTACAGAAAAAGCTTGTGAAATTGCAGAATTTTATGAAGAACAAATGGATAGTGAAGACGATAACGAGGGTCTTTGATATTGAGGAGTGTTTAGTGGAGTTATGTCAGCTAGCTTTTTGATGAAATGATTTTTGTCAAGCGGCAGTATCGAGAACATACTTCGCAACATTGCTGCAACAGACAATCCTCTATTATGAGTGAAGCAAGAAAAGAATTGCCTTTTAAACCAAAGCAGGAGGTGGAAAGAATGAAAACGCTTCTAATTGGCTGTATCTTTTGCTTACGACTTGCTTACTGTTCATGCAGAAGTCAATGATAGACGAACAAGAAAAACCCTTACTAATCTATCACGCTGATAGTAAATATGCTATTACTGGCAAGGTTAAGGGAAAAACGAAAATTGGCAGTCTATTCACTATTACGGTAAACGGAATGTGTTTGTGGTTAGTGAGCAGAAATACAATAATACAGAAATTGGAGATGAGGTAGAAATATGAATTACAAAGTAACAGTCGACGGTAAAGAAATTGAATATGGCGCATTAGTTGAAAAATCACGTTTCTCAGAAAAAGAATGGTCTGCTATTTATGCAGAAATTGTAAAACAAAATCAGATGAGAGTCTTTGAAAGTAAGAAAGCTGATACGGATTACATTGATACGCTCGGTGCTATGATTGCGAGGAACGATATGAAGCATTGCTTGAGCTATTACCTCAAGATCAATTCTCTTACTCTGGAACACATCCAAAGTGGGTAGCTGATGCAGTCGCAGAAAACACTTTGAATAAAGAGGACACGATAGATGATATCTGTGATTTTCTTGAACGTTGCTCAACTCTACAACAATTGCAAGATGAGTTGATGGAATATTTTGATTTGGAAGAATCCTAGGAGAAAGTTGGAGATAAGGTAAGATTGTAATGGTAAAAGTGAAACCAACATACATCATTCAGGAAGCAATGGCAGTACATTCATGAAAGCTAATACCAGGAAATAGAGAGAAAAGATGAATAGAAGGATTAAGAAGAAGAAAGCTAAACAACTTGCTCAGAAGAAACAACTAGAATTAGAAAAATAGTGCATGTTAAGTCAGGGAAGAAATTGAAGTTTTATCTAGAATGATTAAGCAGATAGTTTCTGACATCACGCAAGGCTTTCTTTCTAAAATGTCTGATAGCTTATTTAATTATTTAGAAAATTCGACAGTGAAAATTTTGAAGGAAGTGAGCAACAAGGAACTCAACCACTGGATCAAGAACTATCGGGTTCGAGTATCCAGCGAACCATAGATTTACGCAGGATGGAGCTAACTCACCAGAAACCCAGACATCCAAAGTGGGACTTCAATCAGAATCAGCAAAACCTACCGAAACTATCGCAATCAGAATCGCAGATGATCCGACATTAAAGTTCCTGGAGAGCTTCAAAGGAGATTGTGACAAGCTACTTTCTAACCTAATCGACGAAGACAAGGAAATCTTCAATCTACGCTGGCAGAACGCTACAACTACGCTGGGGAAAGTGCAGACCAGGAAATTTTTAAGCAATGCAACAACTCTATCGCCGTCGTAGAATTATCTTGGAGCAGTATGCAATATTAAAAGGGGAATTGTAAAATGAGAAAAAAGGCTACTATTTTTCTCATGAAAATCTTGGTATTATGATAGTGTCGGAACGAGAAGACGGATAGATACCCACAAGAGCCTTTCGTTTTCAGAGGAACACCTTTCAAGAATAACCAGAACTCGCCCGACAGATTTACAGGTCAGTTGCAGAAATGCACCGCTCATTTATCTGCAAGAAAGGAGGGAAAAGGCTATGAACTATGTTGAACCAATTCGCAACAAGGAAGACATCGACATCATGTGTGATTATCTAAAAGATTGGGACTATCGCAACTATTTGATATTCTTGATAGGATTAACACAGGCTTTACGCATTTCCGACATTCTGAATCTAAAGGTGTCTAATGTCCGTGGCTGGTATCTTTTGCTGATAGAAAGAAAAACCAAGAAACGTCGCAAGGTCAAGATGAATGCTTTTCTCAAACGGGAAATGGATAAACACATCAAAGGCAAACGTAAGTCGGCGATTACTTATTCCAAAGTCATGCAAAGGAAAGAACAAGCGTTGACAAGACAGGGCGGCATACAGCATTATCAAGATAGCTGCTGAAGATTGTGGAGTTGAAATGTTGAACGCATACCATGCGAAAAACTTTTTGGCTATCACTATTATCAGAAGTACAAGGATATTGCCATGCTCATGGAATTGTTCAATCATGCTAGCGCAGCAATTACCAAAAGATACATCGGTATCAACCAAGACCAACAGGACCGAGCCTTAGCAAATTTCCGTTTAGGAACATAAGAATGTGACATATTGCAGTAGTGTCAGATTGAAAATAAGAAAGCTGGAAAACCTTTGTTTACAAGACTTTTTGAGAAAAAGCGAAAGTGACACAATATAGGTTTAAAAGATGATTGAGAGGAAAATGGTATAGTTTTATTTTAGGAACTACCAAAGCAGAGAACTTGTCAAGTAGTTTTTGGAAAAATGAGAAAAAGGTACTATTTTCTCACGATTTTTCGTGTTATATTTGTATCATGAATTTTTGTAAAAACAAGTAGGACAGCTGGACGAGTTGTCCTTTTCCTGTTGATGAGGATAGTGGAACATGAGAAACATTTTGCATCGTGAATAGACAGACAGGAAAATTTGTTTTGTAGGAACTGACTATAGATATTCTCCTCCAACCAAAGGACAAGGATGACATGCCTGACTTATTCAAGCAAGCTTAAGGCAACACTTGAGCTCGAGAAAAAGAGGATGTGGTCGTAATTATGTGGTTGTCCAAGTGAAGCTGGGTAGTCAGTGACATTTAAACCTGTTCGTAAAACGCTGAAGTCTAGTCGCTGGGATAAGTTCCAAAGTCGTACAATGAAACGTGACAAGCATCTCTGTCAAGAATCGCGTTAGATACGGCAAGACTGTTCCAGCTGAAATGTGTATATCACATTTATCCAGTATCAGAATATCCAGAACTGGAGTCTGTATCTTGGAATGTTATTAGTCTGACTAACAAGTACACGGAACTCTTTACGATAGAACCAACGACAAAGTTGTAGGGCAGGGCTTGTAAAGAAAACGACGTTTTTGATGAATTTTTATAAAATTCTCAGTCATTCACAAAGCCCCCTCAAAATTAAAATCACTTTGTGCCGTTGGGGACCGGAACTTTTTCCCCTCTACGATTCTGGGGAGGATTTTTGTGCTCATTTTTACACGAAATTTTTGGAAGGACATGAGTTTTGGCAAGGCCTAAAGGACAAAGCATCAATCAAAAACAGAATTGTAAGTCCATGAAAGAAATGGGGACCTACTCAAAGCATTATGATGACATCATCGAAATCTATCTCTGCTTGTTTCGACTGACTACCAGAACGCCTCGGGAAGAGTTCTTGGGCTAATGGGGCTGGCACAGTTCACAGAAGAGCATGAAACAGGTAGAGGCACCATTGTTGAGAGAAAGACACCGTTGGTTCAGTCCATGGAAAATCTTCGCAAAAGATATTGTTACCTATTCGGATAGACTTGGCTTAAACTAAAGGCTGTCGGAATCGAACCACCTGAAAACCAAAGGATGCTGGAGGTCTGAAGGCATGATTGCTAATCTGCTATGATGATCAAAAACACCACCCAACTTCAAAATAGCGGTGGGTTATGCAACTGATGTAGCTCTCAGCAGATAATTGCTGGCAAGGAGGGAGATAAAGGCTTGCCAGAGTTTCTCGATGACCCTGTGACTGATAAGTTTGATTTTAAAAATGAGCAGTTTGATTTTGATAAAATTCGTTCAGGGTTTTGGTCAGTACACAGGGAAAGGCGAATCCTTGGAGGCGTGCCCTCAACAAATGCCCTTTCATTTTGCAACCTGGGCAGATTTTCTGTATCGTCAATCTCTTTGGTTTTTATCGTAAAATACAACAATACATGGCGTTTCACCAGCGCTTTTTATGTTGCCACGGAAAACGGTAAAACACCATTTGCCTCTGCCCTGGCTTTTGACAGCTGCTATCTTAGATAACCAAAAGTGGCTCAAATGTGCAGCATCCCAGCCAACTCTCTCAAACAAACACGAGAGAGTTTTGACTTTTAACGCAGCTACAGTCAAGTACTGGAAAGATAAGTCCATCACGATCAAGGATAACAACAATGAGCATGTAATCCGTAAAGGAGTTTTCCCCAGCGTCTCTTTCACCATCAATGCTCTTGCTGCTGAAGAAGACAATCTGGACTCATTCAGCAGGAACATCATCATCCCAGATGAGATCCACACACGAGATGAAAGTCATCCAAGAAGTGCACGCTGATGAAAATGCCCAGCGAGCTTTATCGGAATAAGTTGCTTATGGCCATCACGACTGCAGACCAAGCCAAACAGTGTCCTTAGCTCAGCGGCTGCGCGCACGCGACAAAGGTTCTTGATGGAACTGTGGAAGATGACAGCTATTTCTTGTTTATCTGTGATGCGGAGTCACCGCTAAAAGTATGGGAAAATAAGTCGATTTCACTAACCCAATCTACATCCAGCAGCCAATCCGTCGCTTGGTGTGACGGTCGAGCTCAAGGAACTTGTCCACGATGCAGAGAGGTCGCATTGACGGATCCACAGACGGAATCGATTCTTTTAACAAGACCCTCAATGTCTTCACTAACTCAATGACGGCATATTTCAATGTTCAGGACTTTATCAACTCTGATTTGAATTATGACTGGACCTGGAAGACTTGGTTGTTGCCTATCAAATGGTAAGGTGGTGCAGACTTGTCCAAGCTTCATGAGGACTGCTGCAGCTCCATACGGAACTTATGAAGATGTGGACATTGTTATCACTCATGCATTCTTCCCCAATACTGCTGCACATCAGAAGGCTAATGATGATGGTATTCCATTGTTTGGTTGGGAACAAGATGGATGGTTGACCATGTCAAACACTCCAACAGTTTCCTATGACGACATCGTGAATTGGTTTGTCAGTATGAGGATATGGGTTTCAAAATCCAACGTGGGATTTGATACGAAGTTCGGGTCGTGAGTTCTTCTCAGGTATGAAAAAGGCCAAGTTCAAGATTGTGGATGCTCCACAGTATTTCTGGAAAAAGTCGGAAGGCTTCAGACGAATTGAAACCAAGTCACTCAACGGGAAATTTTATATTGCCATTCTGACGGCATAGGGAGTATTGTGTCGGAAATGTCCGGTGTGGATTGAAAAGGTCGATGACATGATCTAGTATGAAAAGGTCGAGAAGTCTATGTATTGACTTATTCGATGCGTCGGTGTTTTGCTGCTTGTCAAAATGCTAGAAGATAGCGAGAAATCAGGCAACGCTTCTGCTTGGATTGAACGGAGTAAGAAATTGAAAAACGAAAGAAAAACAAGCACAAATCAAATTCGGTCTGAGCTCATCATCTGCTATGCAAGTCTTTCTGTAGAAGTCAGAGGATCAAAAATCCATGTCACAGGGTTATATTCATCGGCCATGGTTGATTGTCCACAGAAGTTCGACGTGCGGTTGATAGGATTGCTGACATGGTTTCGTCCATGACCATCCACTTGACGGAGAAACTACAGTAGGCGATGACCTCGGCTCAAGAAATGAGCTACTCGCAAGATTGATGTCAATCTCACAAGTGGATGAGCCGCCGTAAAATGTGGGTGGCCAACATTGTCAGGTACAATGCTTTTTGGAAGGCAAGGATGGGAATAGCGTTGTCTATCCAATCATTGACAAAGATGGTTTGATTGCTGACTTTGAAACCATTGCCACCATCAAAAATACGATTTTGACGGGACCAGCTTTGACTACTGTTGTCTATGATTACCAAGAAGTGTATGGACCGATGAAGTGCTGCACTTTTGCCATGAATGTCCACCCCTGAAAAGCCTTTGGCTTGGGCAAGGGTATAGGGTTGTCAGTGGCTGACCTGCTGAAAAATCTCAAGCAGGCTTCGGATACAAAAATGAATTTTATGTCTGGGAAGTATATGCTCATCTCTGATTGTCAAGACGGATGCCAATACGGCAGAGCTTGCTTCGGAAGAAGGTCGGACAAGGTATTTGACATGTACCTAAAAATCTTCCATGGCTGGCAAGCCATGGATTATTCTCTGCTGAGATGATAGATGTCCAGCAAATCAAAACCACTTTAGTCTGAAATCGACATTGCCATCAAGGACAGTGTGGAAGTAGATAAGCATTGCCAATATCTTTCTAAGTACCAGCCTTTTTGTCGGTATGGTAAATCTGATAAAGCTGAGTTTGATAACTGTCACCACTGCATACGCTCCATCGCTGAGATTATTCAACAGGAACTGACAGCCAAGCTGCTACTTTCTCCACATCACTATTTTATTTTGAACTGGAGAAGTCTACTGACTTACGACCTCAAGGCTTTGTCGGAAATTGGCCAAATTTATATCTGTGGATTGATGGAAGGAATGAAGTCCGTAATTGACAAACTTCACACCAAAAGAAGGGCTGGACCAGCTTGTCATTTTGGAAAAACTTTATTCCAGTGACAAGATTAAGGATCAGACTAGAGAAAGGGAGAAATATGGAGAGAACAACCTATCTGACCTGTAGTTTTAAATCTGAACTTGCTGTTCGTGAACAACAAGAAGGCCAACAAGAGAAAGTAATTGAAGGTTATTTTGCAGTCTATGGCTCTGAAACAGAATTGTGGCCAGGTGCTTTTGAAGAAATCAAAAGTGGCGTATTTGATGATACTCTCGAGAATGATATTCGAGCGCTTATCAATCACAATACAGAGCTTGTACTTGGTCGTGATAAGGCTGGTACATTGACTTTTGGAAGCTGATGACAAGGACTATGGGCCCGTATTGTTATCAACGAACAAGATACTGATGCACTTAATCTGTATGCTCGTGTTCAACGTGGAGATGTGGATCAATGTTCATTTGGTTTTAACATCATCGAAGAATCAACAGAATTCCGTGAAGATGGAAACAATCAAGTGGACAATTGAGAAGATTGACCTACATGAAGTATCTATCGTAACTTTCCAGCATATGAAGCTACTAGTTCGTTTCTCCGGAAACGAGATTTTGAAAAATTCTACAAAATCGGACCTTGAAGTCCGAAAAACAATTAAAGGAGAAATTAACCCATGCTAAAACAACCATGCTCCGTCGCAAAATTAAGGTCTTGAAAGAAAAGCTTGTCTGAGCTGAACGACGGTATTGACTTTTGATGAACGCAGTGCTCAGCTTGAAGTAGCCATCGAAGAAGCACGGTCTGACGAAGAAACTGGCTGTCGAAGAAGAAATCGAAACTTTGACAAAGGAACAAGCTGAATATCAAGACTCAAGTCGATGCGTATCCAACCGAAATTGACGAACTTGAAGAAGAATTATTGCATTGGAAGGCAAGGAGCCCAAAGATGAACCCAAAGAAGAACCTGCTGTTGAACCTGAAAACCGAAACAAACCAAAAGAGAGAATCTCAACTATGACATCGAAACAAATATTTTGGTGGATTGACTGCATCGCTATGGCTGAATTGGTAGAACGCAGCGAAGTCAAGTCATTCCTAGAAAACACACGCAGCTTATCCAAGAAAACGTGCTGTCAATGGTTCAGAATTGACCATTCCAGAAGTAGCTCTGGAGTTGCTTCGCAACAACATGGACCAATATTCAAAAACTGATCACTAAAGTCGGCTCAAACCTGTGAAGGGCGAAGCCGTCAGAACATCGCTGGTACAATCCCAGAAGGTATCTGGACGGAGATGATTGGAAAACTCAATGAAGTTGATTTCAAATTCAATCAAGTCGAAGTTGACGGCTATATAGGTTGGTGGCTTTACAGCTGTCCCTAATTCCATCTTGAAGGACTCAGACCTCAACCTTGCTAACGAAACTTTTGGGTCCTGCCTCAAGCCATTGGTCTTGCTCTTGATAAGGCTATCCTTTACGGTAAAAGGGACCAAGATGCCTGTTGGTATTGCAGACTCGCTTACAGAAACCCAGAAAACCTAACTACTGGGGTAAGAATGAGCCAGACTGGACTGACCTGGCATTCTACTCACTTGTCAGTAGTACTTTACTAAAATCACTGATCCTATCAAATACTATCAGGAAATTGCGTTAAATGTCATTGATGCCGACCACCAGACGGCAATGTCTTCTGGCTATGTCTCGCAAAAACACATCAAGACTTGAAAATTGGTTGATGAGTTTCAACTCGGCTGCAGCAATCGCGTCAGGTCTTGACAATACATTGCCTGTCATTGGCGGTGATGTTGAAGAACTAAAACTTCATCCCTGATGGACATGATTATCGGTGGCTTTGGCTCTCTTTACATTTTAGCAACGATGGGAGCAGCTGCCCCAGCACCAACAGATGTGACATTCTGCTGCAGACAAGGCTAACACACCAGGTTAGAGCAAGAACCATGAATTCAGTTGATGTAAGAGTTAAAGACTGTAACTTTTTCCGATAGCCAATCTCCGACTGGCCTCGGAGAAAAGATGAGGAGTTTGTGACGGCAAAAGACCGAGTAGACTATCTGAACGGTTTGAATAAAGAACCGCTTGTAGCTGTTTTGGAGGAAACAGAAATACTGCACTCCGAATCAGTAAGTGAAAGTGTTTCTGAATCTGTGTCCGAGTTAGCAAGCGAGCTGTCCTCAGAAACCACTACAACTTAAAAATCTTATAAAGAAAGCGAGTAAGCCATGGAAGATTCAGATGTCTTGAAACTGGTTAAAAATGAAAGAAGGTATCAAGTCCGACAAACGTGACGAAGATTCACAAAGCTTATCAGAAGCTCTCATTGATGAGTTAGAACAAGTCAAGGGCATTGCCATTGACCTGAATCTACATCACCATGTTACCTTCGTTGCCGATTGGACATACTACCAGTACATCAACAAAGACCAGCCAACCATGCCACGCTATCTACAGCAGAAACTGCACGACTATCAAATCACATATAGGAAGCAGGCAGAGTCATGAGATGGAATGAAGATTGCACCCTAATTTCGCTTTCTGAAGAGCCGACATTGGATGAGTTGCTACAACCAACCTACAAAGAGGTAGGTGTTGAGGTATCATGCACTAAGCGGTCCTCACACGGTCAGAGTATTATTTTGCATCACAAGCCAACATGAACCTTCCCATGGTACTTGAGGTCCACGATTTTGAGTATGACAATCAGGTGTATGTGGATTTTGAAGGAGTGAGATATGAGGTCATCAAGACATTTGAAAAATGGGGATATCATCGAATTGACTTGTGAGGTAGTAAAAATGGCACTGGATCTAACTAGCGAAATCATGTCTGCACTGGAAGAGTGGTCGGAAGAAGTTGAGCAAGAAGTTGATGAAGCTGCTAGCGATGTTGTCGATAAAGCTGTAGCCAAGTTAAGGGTCAGCAGCCCAAAGATGACAGGAAACTATAGAAAGAAATGGGCCAAGAAACGATTAAAGAACGGGAACTTATGTGGCATATGTCAGAGGACCTGACTATCGCCTAACCCATTTACTTGAAAATGGGCATGTCAACCGTGATGGTGGACGAACGAGCCCGCAGGTCCATATCGCACCAGTGGAAGAAGAAGCTATTGCCGAATTTGAAGAACTCATCAGAGAATTGGCCAATGAAACTATCAGAATTTGCAGCTGTCATGAATGAATTGGGAATACCGTGCCGTTACCGTCAATTCAGGAAAGGGGAAAACCCTAAACCACCCTACGCAGTCTATTATCAGGATGGAGAGGATAATCTCAATGCTGATAATGAAGCGTATCACACTATCAAATCAGTTACGGTAGAACTGATTACTGATAAGAAAAATGAAGCATTGGAAGATACATTAAAGAGCCTGTTTAATCAAAACAAGCTCTTTTTTGAGTTTTCTGATGAGATGTACATTGAGTCAGAAGGGCTCTATCAAGTCATATATGATGTCAGTCTAATTTAAGAAGGAGAAGAACATGACGAAAAAAAAAGAAAACAAAATTGAATTTGGTTTGGAGAAAGTCCATATTGCCAAAATTACCTCAGAGGATGCCCTAGGCAATTTGACTTACGACACTCCACAAGCACTACCTGGGGCTGTCGAGTTGACAATTGAGCCACAAGGAGAAACGATTGATTTCCAAGCAGACAACGTGACCTACTATGGCGGCTCAACTAACAAGGGCTACACAGGTACATTGACAATTGCTCGCTTGACCGAGTATTTCCAAACTGAAATTTTAGGGGAGAAGCTAGCTTCAGACGGAACACAGTCTGAGTTTGCTGATGCGGAGCAAGCAGCCTTTGCGATGATGTTCCAAATTGAGGGGGATAAGAATGCTACTCGTCACGAATGTACAAGTGTACAGTTACTCGACCAAAGCAGGGTTCAAAAACTAAGTCAGGAGACCCGAACACTACGGAACTTTCCTTTGCATCAGTCCCACGATCATCTGATAAAGTTGTTAAAACTCGGACAACAGCAAATACAACCAAAGAGGTTTACGACAGTTGGTTTGCAAATGTTTACAAACCTGCAGAAGGCGTGACATTTGGAGCAACAGAAGGAGTAGGTGGCTAATGGAGCGACTTTTTCAGATTGAAGACCAAGAATTTCGCTTGGTAACTAATGGCTATACGCCAATTGCTTACAAAAATCAATTTGGCCGTGATTATTTCCAGGACTTGATGAACATGTTCCAGGGCGACGCCCTATTGAAAATGGTGGCTTTGTCACAAGAACAGAAAGAAATTGATGTCAGTAAGCTAGACATGTCCATGTTGAAAGATTTCGATATGACTTTCTTTTAACCGACTGTTTTGGACTTTTGTGAAATCGGAGACCTCTACGGTCAAGCCTTACGACAATTTTTACATGGATTTGGAATATTTCCCTGTCCAAGACGTCGCTCCTGTCTTAATGGAAATGCTGGAGGCAAACATAGCCACAAAAAAGCCTTCGATGACAGCGAATCTGCAAGCGATGAACTTTTTACAGTAGAGTCCTATTTATCCTGTTGTAAAGAAGTCGGTCTGTCAGCAGAGGAGCTACAACACATCACAATTGGTATGGCCCTTGACTACTCAAACAGACTATGTCAATCTTCGTGATCCAGACAAACAGACCGAAGTTAAGACAAGAAGAGCTACACAAGACGATATTGATATTTCTAAAAAGTGCTTTGAGAGAATTTCTACGATGAATACCTTTGTTAACTCAAGGAAAAACGTTGCTAGAATCGCCTCTCCCAGCACTTTTTATTTTTAAAGAAAGGAGAACACATGGCAGGAAAAATTATGGGTATCAATATTGAAATTGGTGGCATGACACAACCGGCTTAGATAAGGCCTTAAAAATGTCAATAAGTCTGCCTCTGATGCCAGCAAGGAAATCAAAGAAATTGATAAAGCCTTGAAATTTGACCCTGGCAACGTTGTCTTGCTTAGCCAGAAAACAGGAACTCTTGGCAAAACAGGTTTCCAACGCTAAAGAGAAACTCGAAACTTTGAAGACTGCAGAGGAGCAGGTCCAGAAGCAATTTGCAGAAGGAAAGATTGGTGAAGAGCAGTATCGAGCTTTTCAACGTGAAGTTGAAACTACTAAGAATGTCCTGAAAGGTTACGAAGGCAAACTAGCAAACGTTAACCAGGCACTTGCAGAAAACGGAAATGCTACCCAAAGCAATAAAAAGTCAGCTTCAGAACTTGCAGAAAGAGCAGAATCGCCCTTTGCAAGTGAGTCTGAAAAGTTGTCAGCTCGTTTAGAAATTGCAAGAAAGTCAGTTAGCCATACTGCTAGTGAGTCCGAAAAACTAGCTCTAGCACAGAAAAAGATTGGCGCACAACTCTATCGTCGCTAAGCAAATTGAAAATCTTGAGAAACAGTTAGAACTTACCAAACAAGAATATGGTGAAAATTCAGTCGAAGCTAACAAAATGGAAGCACAACTGAACCAAGCTAAAAACAGCGTATTCAAACCTTTCTCAAGAAATGAAGAATTTGGGTAGTGCTGGCAATCAGCATCTGGAACTCTGACCGAAACAAACAACCTCCTAAAAGCTGAACTATTAAACCAATTTTCAGAAAAACTAGCTGACATTAGTCAGAAGCTTGTGGATTTCGGGAAAAGTGCATTAGAAGCCTTCAGACAAGTTGATGAAGGTGCATGGACACTATCGTGACCAAAAACTGGTGCAACTGGTGATAGTTTGAAAGAGATGCAAGATATCGCTCAAGCATCGCAAATCAACTATCCCAACTGACTTCAGCAAAGCTGGTGAAGCAGTCGGAGAGGTTAACACACATTCGATTGACAGGAGATGCTCTTAAAGATGCATCTATCGAAATGATTAAATTTGCTGAAATTAACGGTACAGACATTACCAATTCAACTATTTCAGCAAGTAAAGCCTTAGAAGCCTATGAGTTATCAACTAGTGATTTAGCCAAAGTTCTAGACTCTACAACCCTACACAGCTCAATCAACTGGTGTGTCAGTTGATGACTTGATGAAAAAGCCATTGAAGGCACCACAAATTAAAAATGTTAGGTCTTTCATTTGAAGAAGGTGTAGCACTACTTGGACAATTTGAAACGAGTGGTGTCGATGCTTCAAGTGCTTTTATCAGGTTTAATGAAGGCAGCAGGCTCTACGCTAAACAAGGCAAGACTTTGAAAGAAGGTCTTGTCGAAACAATCGATAAGATAAAGAATACAACTAGCGAAACCGAAGCAATGGGACTCTGCTATGGAAATTTTTGTAATAAGAAAGCACCTCAAATGATTGACGCAATCAAGCGTGGTTCTTTTGACTTCCAGAATTTCGCAGAATCTGCTGAATATTCAGTAGGAGCAGTTTCTAAGACATTTTGAAGCTACTCTGGATCCAATTGATAAGTTTAAGACAGCGCAAAAACTCAGTCACCTGGCTATGTCAGAACTAGATGCAGCAATAGCTGAAACCTAGCACCTATATTCGAAGTGTTAGGGAACATGGTCAAAAGATATTGCAGAGTGGTTCAGTGGTCTACCCTGGTCCAGTAAAAGAATTCATCGTGATTTTTGGGAGCAGGTAGTCACAGTCGCTTTGGGATTCTAGTCCCGATATTCTTAACCTTGCAAGCAGCAGCAGTTGCGCTTTGGAACATCCATCGGAGCACTGATTGCAGCAGCTGCACCTCATAATCGGTATTGTTGCTTTAATTGTTGCCGCTATTGCAGCAGTCGTAATTGGTATTAAGTATCTAGTGGGACACAAACGAAGGATTTCGTGACGCTGTCATGACAGTTTGGAATGCCATTCTGGAAGTCATTAACAAAGTTGTAAGTGAGCTTTCTGACTTCATCATGAGCATGTTTGGAGTGGTTGTGGACTGGTGGACGGAAAACCAAGAGTTGATCAAGTCGTCCGCAGAAATAGTCTGAATGCCATCTTATCTGTCATTAACACAGTCATGACAGCTTTACAGCCACTCATTCAAGCCGCTTGGTCGAATATCCAACTAGTCATCGAGACAGTCTGGACAGTCATCAAAACAATTGTAGAGACAGCAATCAACACTGTACTTGGGAATCATCAAGGCAGTTATGCAGGCGATTAACGGTGACTGGTCTGGCGCATGGGAGACGATGAGAGGTGTTGTAGACGGCTTAATCAATGCAATCAAGTCCATCATTGAGACAGTTCTCACAGCTATTCAGCAATACATTCAAACGACTTGGCAAGCGATTATGACCTATATCCAATTTGTACTCAACATGATTTTCAATATAGTATCCACAATTTGGAATAGCATATTGTCATTCATCAGCAATATAGTAACCTCGATTTCCAATACTATTTCTAATGTATTTAACGGAATATCGAGCACAATTAGTGGTATAATGTCTGGCATTTTTAATACTGTAAACAGTGTTTGGAATGGTATTAGAGATACTCATTACGAATACCATTAACGGTGCTAGAGATGCTGTTTCCAATGCTATCAATGCTATGAAGGGTTTCTTTAACTTTGAATGGTCACTACCTCAGGACCGAAACTACCACGCTTCAACATCAGCGGTGGCGAGGCACCGTGGGGATTCGGTGGTAAGGGGTCATTGCCATCTATTGATATTACATGGTTTGCCAAAGGTGGTATTTTAACCAAACCAACCATTTTCGGCATGAACAGTAATGGGCTGATGGGTGGTGGAGAGGCTGGTAAAGAAGCGGTATTGCCATTAAACGAAAGCACACTTGGAATGATAGCAGATCATATCATGTCTACTGTCAAAGACAAGATTATTGTGAACGTGAACAAACCAAATCCACAACCAATCATTTTAAATATTGACGGCAAAAACATTCGCTCAATTGATTGTAGGATATGTTTCAGATGCCCAAGCACAGCGTATTCAAATTATCGAAGGAGGAGGCACAGTTGGCTAAACACTACGGAATTAGATACAATGGCAGGCACTCATTTGAAGATGAAGGCTTGCTTTTGTTAAATGAACGGTCAATTAGCATCCCTGACAAAAAGAAGGTACTGGTGCCAATTCCATTTTCAAATGAAAAATATGATTTTTCAACGGTTTACGGCGGGCAGCTCTACGAACAGAGGACCTTGACCTATCAAATCAAAAATCAAGAATACAATCTATGGCATCGAAAGAAGCCATGAATATGGCTAAAACAAGTGCTATTAACTGGCTAATGGGTACTACTGGACTCGCACCTCTATATGACGATGCAATTCCTGGTTTTTATTTCCTAGCCGAAGTCCAAGGGGATAGTGCTTTTGAAGAGGATTGGGCGCATGGTGCTAAAAATCACATTCACAGCCCATCCCTTCATGATTTCGGAGAAAAGCTGAAGGAAGCGATATCTGGATGAATTTAACTTTGAACTAGACGCATTCCAAGATATTGCTTTCGATGTTAAAGGTTCGCTTGATATTCTATTGGTCAACACAGGCATCAGCTTGGCACGACCAGAGATTACGTCGACCAGCAACATGACATTGACTATGCGGAATCAACAGTTCAGTATTATTCCAGGTAGTCGGTATATGACTTTTTCACACTCGAGAATGAAATTCGCATCAAAGGAAACGGCAGAATCTCGTTCAAATGGTTTAAGGAGCTGATTTGATGTATGCAGTTAGTTTGATTAACGGTGCCAACGTGACACTGATACACGATTCAATGGCCGGCGGGAATAGCTCTTGTCGGCCATTATTAAGTTTGAAATCAATAAGATTGCCCAGTTTGATTTCCAGTTTTTGCCAAACAACGCTGGTTACAAGGCTCTTTATCAAGCCTTTACAGACCATGGTACAAGTAGTCAATATGCGGACAGGTAGAGAAGTATTTTTACGGTCGTATCGCCCCAATCACAAATGACATGGCAGAAAGTGGAGTGTTTACATTTGCATACAATGCCAAATCGGAGCTTGATTTTCTGAACGACAGCAAACAAAGGCAACAAATTTACCGCGGGAAGAAATCTGATTTTGTAAAACAAGTCTTGGAATTCCACAATGACAACCTGAATCTTATAAGGAATTTTTGCCAGGTGATTTGACAGACCCTAATCGCAACAGGCGACCTACATGGAAGCCGATGAGACCCTGCTAAGTCGACTTCTTGCCATATTGACAAACCTTATCCTGAACGAGTATGGACTGGAACTACAAATTCGCAAGGAGAATGGGAAGAGATATCTTGATTTTAAGAAGCAGATTGGTGTTGACAGCGACGACGGAAATCAAGCTCTCTGTCAATCTATTGTCATTAAAGCTAGTATATCAACCCAGAGGGCATCGTATCTCGCCTACTTGTATATGGCAAGAAAAATAGTGAGACAAATCAGCGTGTCAGCATTGCCTCAGTCAACAACGGAAAAGACTACATCGATAGACCTGATTTGATTGCCGAGTATGGTATCAAAATGGAGACTGCCACGTTTGATGACATAGAGAACCCTGTTGCTCTAAAACAGGCAGGAGAAAGCCAGCTAGCCACTCAAAAAGCTGTAGCTTATCAATACTCTGTTTCAGCAGTCAACTTGTCGCACATCAACCCGAATTTTGACGAGTTTGAGGAAGGTAACACATATAGGGTTATCAATCCTGTTATGTTTATCAACGAGCGACTGAGAGTAGTTGCGCGTCAGATTGATTTATTAAATGTTGAGAGATCTAGTTTGACGATTGGAGAAAAATTTAAGTCTGCGGAAGAGTGGCAGTTAGATAATATTCGTAAGCGAACTAGGCAATTAGTTACAACTAATCAGTTTAAAGAGCAACAGGCAAGATTGGAAGAAGTGCGAGTTATTGCTAATGCAGCTGCAGAAACAGTTGAAACTGTCAATAATACCGTGAACGAACAGTCTCAGCCAACTCTTATCTACTCAAGATAAGAAAAACTGGATTATTTGTTAATTTCTAAGAAAGTTGATGTAGATGATCTATTAAATCGAATTGAAAAATCTAGAAAGGAAAGTTTAAAAATGGGAATTGACCAATATTTAAAAAGTTATCAAGGAAGGAGTTTTGGTCGCGATGTTCGACAAGCTATTCATGAGCGGTATAGAAAAAGTTCTATGAAGATGCAACATTTGGATGGCAACACAAATATGGAAGTGGCTAAGGCTAGAGGAACCTTTGATCATTTATCCGATAGATTCTCTACGATTGATAATATTATCAACTCAAAAAGCAGACGAAGCTGGAAATAAAAGCGATGCTTAATAATGTTTTTAGACGGGTCTCCTAAAGGAACATATCCAAATGTTTCAGCTTTACGTACAGCAAAGCCAACAGGTGACAAAGGTATTTTTATCACAACTGATAACGGCCACTGGAATTACTGGGACGGAAGTTCATGGGCGAATGGTGGTTCATATCAATCGCCAACTGACGGCGTTCCTAATCAGTTCGGTGTCATATTCGACGGATTATTAACTATTGATCGCAAGTCTAAAACAGTATCCGTGAAAAAAGATACATGGATTTCGTTTGGGAATAAAAATTATGCCCCTGATACAAATTTAAGTATTAACTATGAACCAACTGGTTTATCAGAATACGTTGTATACGATTATCAAAATAAAAGGATTATCTGTGATGACCTTAGCGAACGTTAAGAACATCACGTCAACGCAAGTCATACTTGCTATTATGTATAAGGATGCCTTGCATTATCCGGTCAATTCCATTTTCGTTAAGACAATTGGTTACTCGGAATATACGCAGGATAGCTTAATCGGTTCAGTTGTACAAGGAAAAATAGTCTATGATAATTATTCAAACACGTTTAGTTTTAGTGGTATCGGAGAACAGAATGAGATTATTGTTTCAAAGGGTACAAGTTACTACTCGATAAAAGAGCATGAAAATCTTCAACTTAGTAGTGGATTCTTGCACCATCTTATTTTAGATACTATGGAAAAGAAGTTTAAGCTAGTAAAGAGTTCAGCGATGTCTAGTGGAGCAACTTTCACAAGTAAGAATACAGATATTTTGATTGCATCAATATATCTCGGAGAGCTTACGCATTATTCGAACAACAATTTCATTACGACCACAAAATCATTGCTAAGTAACGCATGGCAATTAGAAGAACTGATTGTTGACCTTCAGACTAAAAAAACTGTTATTGTAACGCTGGGAGATAGCACGACTGATGGCTGGAGGACTTCAAAATTACACCAGCAACAACGATAATATTAATAATCTAAAAAGACGGAAATAATATATACTCTGGAATACTCAATAATATTATTAATCAACAACGTGGTTACAATTTCGATCATAAAATTTATAATCGAGGTTTTTCTGGAAAAAATATTAGCTGGCTCCGTCAAAATTTGGATGCTGTGCTATTGCCGGTACCTGAACCCATTAATTATGCATTTATTGTGATGGGAATAAATGACATGGTATATGATGCTAGTAAGATTAAAATCATTTCGAGACGATCATATCAATGTTGTAAATCGATTGTTGGCAAAAGGCATTAAACCTGTACTAATGAGTACTCAAGCTGAATTTGAGAATTACAAACGATTTGGTTCGAAGATTAATGCGATCGCTGACAACATCAAGAAGGATTTAGCTGCAGAATTAGGGATACCATTTATTGATTATAACGCTGGCACAAGTAATATTTTGAATCATTCAGAATACAAGCTCAAGGATTTAATTCCAGACATGTGTCACTTTGGAGATCTTGGTCATCAAAAAGGGGCAGAATTCTTAGCTAGTCAGTTGATTCCTCAAACGGTATTTGTTTCAGGGGTTAGTAAAATTGGGTACCAAAATAACAAAGTGGCATCTGATTTGAATTATTCAGATTACTTGACGGATGAACAAAAAGATGTGAAGTGGATTACTAGAATTGACGGTTTCGATTTAGAAGGTCAACTAAATTCTACTCAAACAAAGACAATGTTTGAGGTTTCGGTTTATATTGAACGTCCGTCAATTGTCCACTATTTTGGAGACAACGTGATTGTGACGTCAAACGGACAGTCATTATCAGACGGCGCTGTGCTCGATGTTGGATTTTATCGAATCACAGCTAAGAATCGACCTGGAGTTGCTAGTAAATTCCGAGGCTTGAAATTTAATCTGAAAGAAGTATAGACAAAAGGAGTATGTATGCAAAATCGAATTTTTCAATTTTTAAGAAGTGTCGTCAAGACCGAGGACGGACTTGTATTGTACGCTCTAGCTTTGATTGTCTCAATGGAGATCATTGATTTCTTGATAGGGACAATTGCTGCTATCGCAAACCCTGATATTGAATACAAGAGTAAAATTGGTATCAATGGCCTCCTTCTGTAAGATTTTTAGGAGTCCTCTTACTGATGATCCTTATCCCAATGTCCGTCTTATTGCCTGAAAAGACAGGCTTCGCATTCTTAGTACTCAATCTATCTCGGATACATTGCATTTACTTTTCAATCGCTGATTGAAAAATTACCGCAAACTAAAAGGAAATATCACTCTTTTCCAGCCTATCCTGAAAGCATTTCAACGATTGCTTGAAAAAGGCGAAGATAAAAACAAAGGAGAATAAACACATGCAACAAATCAATGAAATCATCATCAATGCAGCAATTAGTATTCTTGATATTTTTAGCTGGCATTGCAAACCAAGTCAATCAAGGAATACCTGGTCTCAAAAAGGTGGAGAGAAAAACAATCAAGATTGTCGAAATTTTGGCCAAAAATGCGGTCAATGCAGTAGAGCAAGTATCAGCTGAGACTGGCTACAAGGGTGAAGAGAAGTTAGAACAAGCTCGAATCAAAAATTCAGGCTGAGCTTAACAAGTACAACATCGGCATGACTGACAAAGACTTGGATACATCTCGTTGAATCAGCAGTGAAGCAAAATGAATGATGCATGGAAAGGGGCAGATAATGTCTAAAAACAAGATATGATTAGGGACCTTATGTTCATGCGGATGCAGGCACTGGGGTAGATTACGACGGAAATGTACGGCTATCAATGTGCAGATGTGACTTGTTACGGTATTTATGAATACTTTGGTATTCGTCTATGGGGCAATGCTATTGACTTGCTACGGTCCGCAGAAGCAGCAGGCTTACAAGTGGTTTATGGTGCTCAATATCCAAAGGCTGGTTGGTTCTTTGTGAAGAACTTCGTAGCAGGTGATGGTGTGAACTATGGCCATACTGGCCTTGTCTACGCAGACTCGGACGGAGACACTATACAGACAATCGAGCAGAACATTGACGGAAACTGGGATTATCTTGACGTTGGAGGACCTTGTCGATACAATGAACGCTCTGTTGATTCGATTGTTGGTTATATCGTACCGCCTCAAGAGGACCAATCAGGCTGGAAGTATGACGACACTGGCTGGTGGTGGGTCCGTAAAGATGGCTCATACCCTACATCAAAATTTGAAGCAATCGACGGTAACTGGTTCTACTTTGATGATAATGGCTATATGTATGCTGACCAATGGCTACATCACACTGATGGAAATTGGTATTGGTTCGATAAGGACGGATACATGGCCAACACTGGATGGAAGAAGATCAATGGCAAATGGTACTACTTCAATGCAGATGGTACCATGCAGACTGGATGGGTTAAATACTATGAGAAATGGTATTACCTGGATTCTCAGAATGGCGACATGGTGTCAAATACCTTTGTACCATATAATGGTGGCTACTATCTAATGCTTGAAGATGGCTGATTGGTTGAGCAGGCAGAATTTACAATCGAGCCTGATGGCCTCATTACTACTAAAAATATACAGAAAGGCTTTTCAAAATTTAGATTACACTCAACCGCTAGCATCTCGCTGGCGGTTTTTTTGTTTGTTCTAAAATAAAAAAAGCAGTGATGGAGCTCACTGTTTTTTTCTTGTAGTGTATGGGCGTAAGAAGTCATGTTGATAGCATGTTTTTAAAACGCATGTTCATAATATCTGATACACCGTTTTTATACTTATCTACTGCCTGAATAGATACGCCACAGTTTTTGCTGATAGCATAGGCTGTGGCGTTGTCTAAAAGCCAGCGGATAGCTTTAATATCTACTGACATATATTACCTCATAAAATACCAAACTGCAAATAGGAGTAGAAGAAGTCCAATAATAAATTCAACTTTTTCACGCTTGGTGGTTTTTCTAATTTTTAGATTTACTTTCATTGTTTTTCCTGTTATAATTTAAGTACACCCCCGAAGGGGTGGATAGTGATTTCTCACTATCCAAATTCGATGTGCCATTCAAAGCTGATTATAAATAAGTTTATTTTGACTACTAGCTTATTTGTTTTTACTTTGAGTGGCTTCTTTTTGAACTTAAACATTTTGTTTTCCTTTCTACTAGTTTCCTTGTCTAAGGTTTCCTCCTTAACCTTATGTATCTATTATACAACTAAAAGTTGTATAAAGTCAAGAGTTTTGATGGAGTTTTTTTAAATTTTTTTCAAAAATAGACCTTGTCCAGAGCAATCACGGGAGTTTGATGACCCTCCAATGTAAACTATTAGAACTAAATTGCAGCCTTCTCAACTATACGGGCAAAGGTGAGTATGAAAAATGAATACGAAGATGAATACGATTTAAAAAAATGACAGCAATTAACGGAAATGATTTTTAAAGAAAAAAATAAGTAAAAAAACTCAAACTATTGATAAGCAACTGAAAACTATTTGTAAACACAAAATTTCCTTTATACCATAGTTCGTGACAGTTCCTGTTTTTTTTGATAGAATCATACAGTATGCCCTTGGGCATAAAGTAAGAACTGGGACTGTCTTTCCCAGCTTCGGAGGTAAAAAATGTCAGATTCACCAATCAAATATCGTTTGATTAAAAAAGAAAAACACACGGGAGCTCGTCTGGGTGAGATTATCACGCCACACGGAACCTTCCCAACTCCTATGTTTATGCCAGTTGGGACACAAGCAACTGTCAAAACCCAATCACCAGAAGAGTTGAAAGAGATGGGTTCAGGGATTATCCTCTCTAATACCTATCACTTGTGGCTGCGTCCTGGAGATGAGTTGATTGCTCGAGCAGGTGGGCTTCATAAATTCATGAACTGGGATCAGCCGATCTTGACAGATAGTGGAGGTTTCCAAGTTTATTCCCTAGCAGATAGCCGTAACATTACAGAGGAAGGTGTGACCTTCAAAAACCACCTCAATGGTTCTAAAATGTTCCTATCACCTGAAAAGGCCATCTCTATCCAAAACAATCTAGGCTCAGACATTATGATGTCCTTTGACGAATGCCCTCAATTTTATCAGCCTTATGATTATGTAAAGAAGTCAATCGAACGTACCAGCCGTTGGGCAGAGCGTGGATTAAAAGCTCATCGTCGTCCCCATGACCAAGGTTTGTTTGGGATTGTACAAGGTGCAGGATTTGAAGATCTTCGTCGTCAGTCAGCTCATGACCTTGTCAGCATGGACTTCCTAGGATACTCTATCGGTGGCTTAGCGGTTGGAGAAACTCACGAAGAGATGAACGCAGTTTTGGACTTCACCACTCAACTCCTTCCTGAAAATAAACCTCGCTACTTGATGGGAGTGGGAGCGCCAGATAGCTTGATTGATGGGGTGATTCGTGGGGTCGATATGTTTGACTGTGTCTTGCCGACTCGTATTGCTCGTAACGGTACTTGTATGACCAGTCAAGGACGTTTGGTTGTCAAGAATGCCCAGTTTGCAGAGGACTTTACCCCACTTGATCCTGAATGCGATTGCTACACATGTAAGAACTACACCCGTGCCTACCTTCGTCACTTGCTCAAGGCCGATGAAACCTTTGGTATCCGCTTGACCAGTTACCATAATCTCTACTTCTTGCTCAATCTGATGAAGCAGGTTCGTCAGGCTATTATGGATGATAATCTCTTGGAATTCCGTGAGCATTTTGTTGAAAAATATGGCTACAATAAATCAGGTCGTAATTTCTAAGATTAGTAGACCAAAGCTAAAATCCTAAGTTTTCTCTTAGGATTTTTCTTCTTTTTTTGATAAAATAAAGGTAGTATGGAATGAACATTAGATGGTTTTTTTACTACTCTAATGAACGGAGAATAAACTCGTATGCGTATAAAATGGTTTTCCTTGATTAGGATTACAGGCTTACTCTTGGTACTCTTGTACCATTTTTTTCAGACGGTTTTTCCAGGAGGTTTCTTCGGGGTTGACGTCTTCTTCACCTTTTCAGGTTTTCTAATTACGTCACTCCTGTTAGAAGAATTTGGACAAAAAGGGAAAATCGATATCTTAGGATTTTTCAGGAGACGTTTCTATCGTATTTTCCCTCCAGTCGTCTTGATGATCCTCGTCGTTATGCCCTTTACTTTCTTGGTTCGCCAAGATTATATAGCCGGGATTGGTAGTCAGATAGCTGGTGTTCTTGGTTTTATGACTAACTTCTATGAAATGTTAACAGGGGGAAGTTATGAATCTCAGTTCATTCCTCATTTGTTTGTTCATAATTGGAGCTTGGCGGTTGAGGTTCATTACTATATCTTGTGGGGCTTGGCGGTTTGGTTCTTGTCCAAGCGGGTAAAATCATCTGGACAATTAAGAGGTCTAGTCTTTCTTCTATCATCAGCTGTCTTTATCATCGGTTTTCTTTCAATGTTTATCGGTAGCTTTATCGTTAGTTCCTACTCGACGCTCTACTTTTCTAGCTTTACTCACGTCTATCCTTTCTTTCTAGGCAGTATTTTGGCATCTTTGGTAGGTGTTCGTCAAACGACTACTCTTGTTAAGCGTTTAAATAATACCTGGGATTTGAAAAAGACCTTGCTAGTATTCGGGGCAGGTCTCGGAGTTTTGCTCTTATTGACCTTCTTCGTGAAATTCAATTATCTCTTTGCCTACTTGCTTGGCTTCTTGTTGGCAAGTTTAGCTGCACTTGCTATGATTCTTGCTACTCGAGTCTTGCATGAGAAAACACCAAATATTGAGGAGCCAAAGGTGATTAGCTTCTTAGCTGACACCAGCTATGCTGTTTATCTTTTCCACTGGCCGTTTTATATTATTTTCTCTCAGTTGATGAGCAATTTACCGGCAGTGATTCTCACCACTATCTTTTCTTATCTCTTTGCAAGCCTTTCTTTCTATGTGATTGAACCTTTCATTGCCGGGAAGAACAGTAGCTTATTGCAAAAGGTAAAAGAAATTCCGCATATTCAACCAATCTTTGCGGGTAGCGTCGGATTTCTTAGCTTGCTGACACTGATTGTGATGTTTATTGCTCCCCAAGTCGGTGCTTTTGAAACGGATTTGATGGTAAATGGCCTTAATCAAGCTCAAACCAATATCACCCGTACAAAAACCATGGCGGATCAAGCAGAAGCCAGTCGCTACAATATTGCCGAAGGTGTATCCATCATTGGAGATTCTGTAACCTTGCGTGCAACACCTGGACTTAAAGAGGTTCTACCAAACGCTCAGACAGATGGTCAAGTAAGCAGAAATACCAAGCAAGCCAATGCTATTATGCTCAATCACAGTCAGAATAAAGTCCTCCCTAAAATAGTCGTTATTGCTACTGGAGTGAATAACCCTGAGGATTATAAGGCTGATATCGATTCTTTGATAACGAATCTACCCAAGGGACATCAACTTGTACTTATGACACCTTATGAGGGTGATACAACTCAAGCAACTCAGCCTTATGTAGAACAGTATGCTAGCTATGTGCGTGAAGTGGCTCAAAAGTATCCTTACATTGAGGTTGCAGACTGGAATCAGGTATCTAAAGATCATCCAGACATCTGGAAAGGAACGGACCAGGTTCACTTTGGAAGTGATAATGCCAAACTAGAAGAGGGAGCTAAGCTCTACGCAGAAACGATAGCATCAGCTATCAAGGCCTTGGCAGATAAACCTGTGAAGTCAAAATAATATCTAAAAAGTAGAGATGAAATGTCTCTGCTTTTTCTTTTTAGAAAGTATGTCTTAGAAGCTCAATCATTGTCTGAGTTTATTTCTCTAACCTATGCCAATATCCCCTTGCTCGAGGTTGTTAGCTCTTTGGGCAGTTTGGTTCAAACTATGACTAATTTCTAGTCTGTAGTTTTTATGGCGAATCCAGTCTTGATTGGGAAAAACTTGCCAAATTGTCAGAATTATGAGAAAATAGAGGATATTTATCACGTGGAGGGACTGTAATGAGAGAAGATATCAAAATCAATGATCGTGCTCTAGCATTAGAGGATCAAATCATTGACAAGCTAGAAAAAGTTTACGATACAGATGTGGAACTAGATGTCTATAATCTTGGCTTGATTTACGAGATTCATTTGGACGAAGCTGGTCTTTGTACAATTGTCATGACCTTCACCGATACTGCCTGTGACTGTGCAGAAAGTTTACCCATCGAAATCGTGGCAGGTTTGAAACAGATAGAGGGAATTGAGGATGTCAGGGTTGAAGTTACCTGGTCACCTGCCTGGAAGATTACACGAATCAGTCGCTATGGCCGCATAGCACTTGGACTACCACCTCGCTAAAATACAAGAGCTCTCTGCCAATAAACAGAGAGCTGTTTTGTTATTCGATTCCTCTAACTGCGAAATCGTGGCCGCTTGGATTTGCAAAGTTAAAGTGAGGGAAAGGTTGAGTATTGATCGAACTTGTGGTATCAGTCACTGCAGCTAGGCGCTTGTGAAGGGCGTGAAGGTCCGCTGACTCAAAGAGTAGGCTAGGTTTCATATGGAGATACCTGACGAATAAAGTCTTTGGCGTAGACAGTAAAAGTCAGTGTACTGTCCGTGTGAGTTTTCATTTCAAAAGTTTCAAAACCCATAATTTCAGATTGATTAAAAACTTCAAAACCGATAGCAGACCAAAAGTTTCTCTCAGCTGCTACGTCTTCTACGTAGAGCATAATTCCTGTATTTTTTGAAAACATTGTTTCTCCTTCATAATCATAGTTAGAGCAATTATCTTATCACATTTCACGAGATAACACAAAGGACACAAAGGATTAGAAAAAGCAGTCATTTAGCGACTGCTTATTTTTTTAGTTATTTTTTACCAGATTGTTCCATATTCCAGAAATCTGTAACGGCACCACGGGATGCAGAAGATACGGTGTGGGCGTACTTACCAAGGACACCACGGCTATAGAGTGGTGGCAAGGTTGTTTCTGCCTTACGTTTTTCAAGTTCTTCTTCGGATACGGCCATAGAAATTTCTTTAGTATCTTGGTCGACAGTGACGATATCTCCTGTACGAAGGTAGGCAATTGGTCCACCATCCTGAGCTTCAGGAGCGATATGTCCAACAACCAGTCCATAAGTACCACCAGAGAAGCGTCCGTCTGTCAAGAGGGCAACCTTGTCTCCTTGACCTTTACCAACGATCATTGATGAAAGTGATAGCATCTCAGGCATACCAGGACCACCCTTAGGTCCAACGAAACGAACAACGACAACGTCGCCATCAACGATTTTATCTGACAAGACAGCTTGGATAGCATCTTCTTCAGAGTCAAAGACCTTGGCTGGACCAACGTGACGGCGTACTTTAACACCGGATACCTTGGCAACTGCACCGTCAGGAGCAAGATTACCGTTCAAGATGATCAATGGCCCGTCTGCACGTTTAGGATTTTCAAGTGGCATGATGACTTTTTGACCTGGTGTGAGGTCTGCAAAATCAGCTAAGTTTTCAGCGACAGTTTTACCAGTACATGTGATACGGTCTCCGTGAAGGAATCCATTTGCCAACAAGTACTTCATAACTGCAGGAACACCACCAACTTCGTAGAGGTCTTGGAAGACATACTGACCAGAAGGTTTCAAATCGGCCAAGTGAGGGACACGTTCTTGGATGGTATTGAAGTCCTCGAGCGACAAGTCAACATTAGCCGCGTGGGCAATGGCGAGCAAGTGAAGAGTGGCATTTGTAGAACCACCTAGAGCCATTGTCACTGTAATGGCATCTTCAAAGGCTTCACGAGTCAAGATATCTGAAGGTTTGATACCAAGTTCAAGCATTTTGACAACTGCACGACCGGCTGCTTCGATGTCTTCTTTCTTGTCAGCTGATTCAGCTGGGTGAGAAGAAGAACCTGGCAAACTCATCCCCAAAACTTCGATAGCAGTAGCCATAGTATTAGCCGTGTACATACCACCGCAACCACCAGGGCCAGGACAGGCATTACATTCGAGACGTTTCACGTCCTCAGCTGTCATATCACCGTGATTCCACTTACCGATTCCTTCAAATACAGAAACCAAGTCGATGTCTTTGCCATCAAGATTTCCCGGTGCAATAGTACCACCATAGGCGAAAATAGCTGGGATATTCATATTGGCAATGGCAATCATAGAACCAGGCATGTTCTTGTCACAGCCACCGATAGCTACAAAGGCATCTACGTTGTGACCACCCATAGCAGCCTCGATAGAATCCGCAATAATATCACGAGATGTCAAAGAGAAACGCATACCAGGCGTTCCCATAGCAATCCCATCCGCTACCGTAATGGTTCCAAATTGAACAGGCCAAGCACCAGCAGATTTGACACCTTCTTTAGCCAATTTCCCAAAGTCATGTAAGTGGATATTACATGGTGTGTTTTCTGCCCAAGTCGAAATGACCCCCACAATCGGTGTTTCAAAGTCCTTATCTGTCATACCAGTCGCACGAAGCATGGCACGGTTTGGTGATTTCACCATGCTGTCATAAATGCTACTGCGGTGACGTTTATCTAATTCAGTCATTTGTTCCCTCCCATTTCAGTTTTTACTATTATAGCACATTTTAAAGGCAATGAACAGAAGAAAATTCTTGAATTTTCAGAAAATTCAATACATTGAAATCCTCTTAAAAAAGATTGCATTTTTTTATTGACATTTAAAATTAAAGTGATATCATTTAGATATCAAATACAGGAGGTCATTCTGATGACTGAAAAACTAATCAATTCAAAACCAAATGGTGTAGTAGCATTGATACTTATCGAGTTGGCACTCGTACTTGGCATTTTTATATTTGTAATCGGTGCTGGTTCAGAAAATATTTTTGGAATTATTATTGGTCTTTTATTAATCTTAATTTCAGTTCTAGCTCATGCTGGTTTAAAAGTTGTCAAACCTCAGGAAGCTCTGGTTTTGACCCTCTTTGGTAATTATACAGGTACCATCAAAGAACCTGGTTTTTACTTTGTTAATCCCTTCAGCGTAGCGGTCAATCCTGCAAACCACACTCGACTTGGTCAAAGTGGTGATGTTAGCACAAAATCTCCTTTTTCAGGAATGAAATCATCAAATGGCAATGATGTAAACCTTGAAATTGGCAAGAAACAGATTTCTCTCAAAGTTATGACTTTGAGCAATTCCCGTCAAAAGATTAACGATTGCTTAGGTAACCCTGTTGAAATTGGAATTGCGGTAACTTGGAGAGTTGTCGATACAGCCAAAGCAGTCTTCAACGTTGATAACTATAAAGAATATCTCTCATTGCAGTGTGATAGCGCCCTTCGTAATATTGTCCGCATTTATCCTTACGATGTGTCTCCGAATGTGGATACTACAGGTGATGGGCAAGCCGATGAAGGAAGTCTCCGCGGTTCTAGTGAGATTGTAGCTAAACGTATTCGTGAAGAGATTCAAAGTCGCGTAGAGGACGCTGGTTTGGAAATTCTTGAAGCACGTATTACTTACCTAGCTTATGCACCAGAAATTGCAGCTGTCATGCTTCAACGTCAACAAGCATCTGCTATTATCGATGCACGTAAAATGATTGTAGACGGCGCTGTAGGAATGGTTGAAATGGCACTGGAACGTCTCAATGAAGGAGAGTTGGTTGAACTAGACGAAGAGCGTAAAGCTGCCATGGTTTCAAATCTCCTAGTCGTTCTCTGTGGCAATCATGATGCACAACCAATTGTCAATACAGGAAGCCTTTATTAGAAATGGCAGAAGCTAAAAAAAAGCAAATCCCCCTTCGACTCTCGAATAAGTTATATGCTGCACTCGCATCATGGGCAGAAGATGACTTTCGATCAGTTAACGGGCAAATCGAATATCTTCTCACCGAATGTGTCAAACAACGAAAAAAAGACGGGAAATACGTCTCAGAAACCATTGATGAACTATTCGAGATTGATATTTAAGACCTTCTCCTGTCTGCTAGGTCGGACAGGAGAATTTTTTCATCTTTTTTTGTCAAGTAACTTTACTTTACAAAAAAAATGTGTTATCCTAGTATGGTTGATGAAAATCAGTAGATTGAATCGAATATAAATACCTAAAGGAGAAATCAAAATGGCAGTACCTGCACGTCGCACTTCAAAAGCGAAGAAAAACAAACGTCGTACACACTACAAAGTAACAGCTCCATCTGTAAACTTTGACGAAACTACTGGAGATTACTCACGTTCTCACCGTGTATCACTTAAAGGATACTACAAAGGACGTAAGATCGCTAAAGCTGCATCAGCTGAATAATAGAAGGGAGATACCATGCGCGTAAATATTACACTTGAACACAAAGAATCTGGTGAACGCTTGTACCTTACTTCTAAAAAAACAAACGTAACACTCCAGACCGTCTTCAATTGAAGAAATACTCACTAAAACTTCGCAAACACGTTGTGTTTACAGAAGTGAAGTAAGCATTCAATACGAATCAATATATAAGAAAAGAAAAATGCTGGTTTTAAGCATTTTTCTTTTTATCAATTTCAAAATTTTTTCTATATATCAGTTTAATTGTTACTTTTTTTGGTGCCAAATTTTTTATAAATGTAATTGATATATTTTATCATAAAGATACTTTATCGAATATATTTTTGATAGTATACTCGCTTGAGTATATTGCTAGTTATTTTTAGGAAATCTTTTGAGAATTGAATTGCAAATTAAATGCATACTTTTGCATAAAAATAACTCATAAAGTACTTTCCAGTTTAGATATTTTTAGTGGTCTATTATTCAGTTTATCCTCCTGCAGCTGAATGGTATAATCGCTAACCGATGAAAAATCACAACCGTTCGGAAAAATATTCTCGTAGTAATACATTCGTATTCTCGTTGCTTTCATAGTCGCGACGGAGCATGAGAATTATGGGAATAGATTTATATATTTAATTGATTACTCCATTTCTGATGAAAGGTGATTTCTTTTCTTCTAGCAGATGTCAGAGTATGTTTTGTCCAGGGTCTTGTAGTTGAGTCTTAGCTTCTATCACTGTCTATTTTTCTTAATAGCTATCTTCTAGACTTTTATCAAAACAAGAATAGTAGCTAGTTAGAGAAACTAAACAAGATTTACAGCTGTTTTCTCTTCAATAGTACGTACATCCCGATTTCCTATCCTAGTTCGGTAATTTGCGCCTTAGTTTTTTGAGAATAGTATGGTATATTGAAATTTTCCTCTATTTTTTAACATAATCTGTGGTAGAACATGTTTTTTTCCACGATGGCGGTGCATCATTTCTTGATCTATGTAAAAATTTGACCTTGCGTACGGGAAATAAGATTACTTTCTGATTTGTCTCAGCTAAAACGGTGATAAATCATAAGTCTTTTCTTTTCGTAATTAGTTCATCTAACTCAATTTTTATTAGAAAAATTTTTAGGAGCTTTATATTGATATTCAAGATATAAAGTAACTTAATTGTAAACCACTTGGAGAACATGAATAGAGAGCCTTTATTTGAAACTCTAGAAAATTTACAAACTTTTTTGGTGAAATAACGGGCTATCTTTCTGATAATGAAAGAATGTAGAAAATATTAAGTTACTGTTTTGGGGTGAGTTCAAAAGATTTAACTGAAAAAGGGAAAAGATTTTTAAGGATTAATTAATTGATTTTTGGAAGAGTATAAAATATCTTTGAGAAAAGTGAATAAAGAAAGAGTATATATGAAAAATAAATGAGCAAAATAATTATTCTGAAAAATTTATGAAATATGAAAAAAGAAGGTGTCCTATCTAGAAAAGAAGTGGATTTAAGTATTCAGAAAATTAAAGATACGATTGAAGAGTATATTAGTGCTTGCCCAAAAGAAAAAGAAACTACAAAAGATACTAGATATTGGCGAAGAAACAATAATATTTTATATTCAATACGGTATTTTTTTATAATAAAAGCAGAAAAATGAATTACAGGTAATTGACATTCTTGAGTACGCAAAAGATAGAACTCCCTTGCCGATTAAATATGATATAATTGTAAGTGTCTACAGTTTATTAATCTTAGTCTTATATAACTTTTTAGATAAAATAGATTATTTAAATTGGTTAATTATATCGCTTATATTCGTGTTATATATATTATTAATTTCTTAACTTATATAAAAAGGTAAAGAATGATAGATATAAAGTTATTGGGAAAGATTGGTTAGACCAATTCATACTAGACTTAGATCGATCAGGGAAAAAGAAAGATTTCGTATTCCGAGACTTTTTGTTTTTAATATTATTTATTCAATACATACTATTATTTTCTATTGATAGTGGAATTGATATTCTCGATTTTTAAATTCAATTGTTCTACTTTACTTAATACTAGTTGCTTCCCATAATCTTTTTATTATCTTAAATTTAAACGTATATTATGCATTTAGCCTAATTATTTTTTTACTATAGTTATTTTCTGGTTTAAATTTTAACAACTGGGCAGGAGTAGTACTTATGCTTGCAGTTTTAAATTTAATGTTTTCGGATGAGATTTGAAACTAAATAAAAAGTTTGAAAAATCCTTTTAAAAGGGAAAGTATAACAGTGAATTTAATGAAAATTTAGTTGAAAGAAATATGTTTAAATATAGATTCACATTATCCATAATGTCGTTACTCTTATATATTATATTAAACTATATAAAAGATAATGTTTATTTTTGGATCATTTCTCCTTGGGGAAAATTTCAAAAGCCTAACAGAACAAAAAGATATTTCATATTTGAATCAGTTTTTCTATTACTCTTAAAGGGTTAGATAGGTGGATAATAATCTTTCTGATTCTTTTGTTTTATTCAATGTTAGTCTATGGTAAAAATAAATTAGCTAGTAAAGGATCAGTTTGAAGAGCCTATAATAGAGAAACTAGTTCAATTTTCATATAAAGGAAGAAAAATTGGAACTCCAGTAGTTAAAACAGAAATTGAAATTGATCAGGATTTACAAGAAATTTTTGAACCTAAAATTTTAATAGAGAATATCGACGAACTACCGAAAGATATTATAGTTAGCATGAAAAACGCCGGTTGTTCAGGGAGTAAATGTTCTTTTTATACAATATGCAGACGGTGAAGTGCTATTAAAAGAGAATGTAATCAAATTAGTTTTAAGAAAAACTAAGTAGAAAAATTATTTATTGTTCTTAGAGCTTGAGCAAAAGTCTTTAAAATAAGAAAAATGCATATTATTAGGTGTTTAAAAACCTTGTCTAGAGCTGTTTTTGTGTTGTTTTAAGAAAAATAGATAGAGGTTTTAGATAACTACACATATTAGTTTTTTAAAAATGAGATTTAATCGATGATAACTAGAAAAGGATTATTGCTAAATATCTTGTTTATTGCCAATTAAAAGACGGTAGAATCGTCATCCTACGGTGTTGTTGCTTTTTTAAATGCAAGAAGTGACAGAAGGAAAATATAGAAAGCACCCTTTTTACATTTAATAGGCAGGCGGAAGGGTTCAAGAGGAAAAACTTGGCACTTTGAGTGTACCAATTGGGTAAATTACTAGTACATTAGATATTTTTATAGATTTCGAAAGTAAATTGGAAGGATTTTTCAAATTATCCCCTCAGCAAAAAGCTAAATTCCCAAACTAAGTTCCACCGCTAATCCAAGTGGAAGTTAGTATGAGACGTTTGAATAGGGTTTTAAGTTAGTTTTTAGATTTTATTTTGGAGTAATGTAGAAGATTGACAGACGTCTTCTGCAGGTATTTTAGAAATACCGAGAAGCTTAGAAATCTCTTCTCCATAAGTAAAGGCAAAGAGTTCATAGGCTGACTTTCCATTCAAAGCAGCACGTTTGACGCTGTTAATGATGCGAGCAGACGAGATTGATGTCCTCTGAGTTAAATTGTCAAAAGAAGTTCCTTTAGGTAGAATGTCGCGAATCAGCGTGTGATTTTTCTCAATTCTCCCTTTCTGGTCAGAGCGATTAGGGTCACAAAAGAACAGCTTACTACTCTCCTCGAACATCCATTTCGATGTCATCAACCCTGGCAAACTCTCCTCCATTATCGGTAAGAATGACAGGAAAGAGTTGGCAGAAATCTTTGTCAGCTTCGTGAAGGGTATTCTTAATATCATAGAGGTGTTTGGTAACCTCAAGGGCAGTTTTATTCTCCAGAAGCCTAGCGAAGATAAAGTTACAGAAAGATAAATTGAAGGTAGATTATTTTTTCTTCTTTCTTTAAATTTAACGGCTCTAGCGAGATCAATCGGAGCGATAGATAGGTATCCTTTTCGGATGTGTCGATAGACAGTTGAGGAGCTAACATCAAGGTTATGAGTTTTGAGGATATGATAGATGTGTTGTCCCTTTTTAACCCCATCAGAAATGACTTTATCTATGTCCCAGAAAGTCTGAGAATTAAGGGGAGTTCCTTCACGAGCTTCGACAAGAGTTTGTTCGTACTGCTTTTGAGCTTGTTTAGCGAGATAGAAGATTTTCTGATAGCCACAGTTTTGTCTTCTTTTAGGGCATCCATTACAGACAAAGGGAGCTTTGTCGAGTAGAGGGCAAGGAAGGTTATCGCATGTAGACTCTCGGACTTGTCTGTTTCGTTTGACTTCTTTGGAAACAGTAGTTGGGTCTTTAGAATAAGTTGCCCGATAGCTTTGAAGGTTTCACCGCGCTCTAAGCCTAATTGGATATCATTACGGTCTGAAAGGGTAAGGTGTTTATGTTTTGTCATAGTAGACCTCGTTTCTAACTCAAACGTCTCACACTTAATTCCACCATAAAAATCCGTTTTAGACTAATTTCCACTTCAGTCAGGAAAGTGGAAGTTACTTTGAGAAATTACCCTCGCTAAATTTCAAGTTCAAGTTAGCCAGCAAGAAGAAATTCTCTAGGGGACTTGTAGTTCAAGCATTTTTTAGGATAGTTATTAATCCACTTTTCGATGAATGCGACTTCTTTGGGAGTCGTTTTCTTAGTTCCTTTAGGTAACCATCTACGAATGAGCCTGTTATGATTCTCATTAGTCTCCCTTTCCCAAGAGGCATAGGGATGTGCATAATATAGTCAATTGAACCTAAAACAGTACATAATGTGGTATAATCTTCTTATGGCATATTCAATAGATTTTCGTAAAAAAGTTCTCTGCTATTGTGAGAGAACAGGTAGTATAACAGAAGCATCACACATTTTCCAAATCTCACGTAATACCATTTATTGCTGGTTAAAGCTAAAAGAAAAAACAGGAGAGCTAAACCATCAAGTAAAAGGAACAAAACCAAGAAAAGGTTGATAGAGATAGACTTAAAAACTATCTTACTGACAATCCAGACGCTTATTTGACTGAAATAGCTTCTGAATTTGGCTGTCATCCAACTACCATCCACTATGCTCTCAAAGCTATGGGGTACACTCGAAAAAAAAGAATCACACCTACTATGAACAAGACCCAGAAAAAGTAGCCTTATTTCTTAAAAAATTTAATAGTTTAAAGAATCTAGCACCTGTTTATATTGATGAAACAGGATTCGATACTTATTTTTTTATCGAGAATATGGTCGCTCATTAAAAAGGTCAGTTAATAAGAGGTAAAAATATCTGGAAGAAGATATCAGAGGATCTCACTGGTTGCTGGGCTAATAAATGGCGAGTTAATCGCTCCAATGACTTACGAAGAGACGATGACGAGCGACTTTTTTGAAGCTTGGTTTCAGAAGTTTCTCTTACCAACATTAAACACACCATCAGTTATTATTATGGATAATGCAAGATTCCATAGAATGGGTAAGCTAGAGCTCTTATGTGAAGAGTATGGGCATAAACTGTTACCACTTCCTCCCTACGCACCTGAATACAATCCTATTGAGAAAACATGGGCTCATATCAAAAAGCACCTCAAAAAGGTATTACCATGTCGCAATACTTTTTTCGAGGCTCTTTTGTCTTGTTCTTGTTTCAATTGACTATACTACTGCAAGATATGTTCCTTAGAAAACACATCGGATAAGCGGTTGAATTCCGTTCCATTATCTGCCATGATGGAAAGAATTTGATGCTGTTTTAAGATGAGTTTTAGAGCCTGATTGACCGACTCAGCGCTTTTATTTGGAATTAATCAGATGATTTGATATCGACTCTTTCGGTCAGTCAAGACAAGCAAACAGTAGTTTTTCGCTCTTGTAAGTAAACCGTATCAATCTCATAATGCCCATTCTCCAAGCGAAGATTGATAGCTTCAGGACGCTGTTCGATGGATTGACCAGCGGGTTTAAAATTGGTGCTAGCTTGTTTCTTAACAGATTTTCCTTTTCTAGGATACAGGAGGTTATGCTTGGTCAGTCCTAATTTTCCATGATGAATCCAGTAGTAGATGGTAGAAATTCCCACGTTAACACCCTTAGCCTTGACCATCATTTCAGGAGAAAACTTTTGGTTATGATAGTGGAGAATCTTTTCCTTTAGTTCCTTGGTCAAGCTTGATTTCTTGACCGAGCGCTTGCGATTGTTTTCATAAGACTGTTGAGCGTAGTCGGCAGAGTAAAGCTCTTTAAAGCGACCCTTTCCAATACATTGTAGGACTGTCCCACGCTTGATTTCAGTATGGATGGTTTGAGGAGCTTTTCCAAGTAGAGAGGCAATTTCTCTATTTGATTTCCCTTCTTTTTTCCATCTTTCGATTAAGCGACGGCTATCGATTGTCAAATGTTTTGATTTTGTAGTATAATGATTTTGCATCTCTGTGCCTTTCTTGTGTTTGTGGTTAAACAACAAGTATAACACAGAGGTGTTTTCTTATGCCTATAAGAGCTTTCATTTGGCAAGAGGAACCCTTGAAGCTATTTTGTCAGCTAAACCAAGGCTAGTCTTAGCCTTGGCTTGTCAACCTAACAGCTTCAAGCCTCTTATCAAATAAAATCGAGGATTAGCTATAAGCTAGTTGTAACATCTCATTTTTAGGAGGGCTGGGTGGCTAACTTCATTATAGAACTTTTAGAGAAATTACCCTCAGCAAAAAGCTGGAAACATTTGTCAGAGCTATTGACAAATGCGAAAGAATCAGATAGAATAGTAAAGTATGTTTAGTAACTGATCACTTTATAGCCGGCTAAACGAATACAAAATCTATGAGGAGAGTATTCATCGTGAAACGTACTTATCAACCAAGTAAACTACGTCGTGCGCGTAAACACGGATTCCGTAACCGTATGTCAACTAAAAACGGTCGTCGCGTATTGGCAGCTCGTCGTCGTAAAGGACGCAAAAGTTTTGGCTGCATAATCCAAACGAATTCAACAAAGAAGTCAGTAGGAACTCGAGTCTACTGGCTTTTTGTTTTTGCTCTAAAATAATAGTTTGTATAAGCTTTCTATTTTTTTCTGTAATATTTCATATACTACAAAAATGGAGAATATTTATGAAAAAATCAAAAATCCTTCTACTAGGAGCTGGGCTTTTGAGTGCAAGCTTCTTGATGGTAGCATGTAGCTCGACACAGTCAAATGCATCTGATAAAACCTACTCTTATGTATTTGCTAGCAATCCAGATACATTAGACTCACATTACTTCGACACGTGGCTCGACGTCTAGCATTACGACAAACTTGATTGATGGTTTGTTGGAAAATGATAAGTATGGCAATCTGGTTCCTTCCATGGCTGAATCATGGACAGTATCAAAAGATGGTTTGACCTATACCTATAAAATCCGTCAAGGTGTCAAGTGGTATACCTCTGAAGGAGAAGAATATGCAGAGGTAACAGCTCATGACTTTGTGACAGGCTTAAAGTATGCGGCGGATAAAAAGGCAGAAAACTTGTACTTGGTGCAAGACTCTATCAAAGGTTTGGCGGACTATGTTGAGGGTCAATCATCAGACTTTGAAACTGTCGGTATCAAGGAAGTCGATGACTATACTCTCCAATATACCTTAAACAAGCCAGAGTCCTACTGGAATTCTAAGACAACAGGTGGAATTTTGAGTCCAGTCAATGAAGCCTTTTTGAAATCTAAGGGGGACGAATTTGGAAGTGTAACTCCATCTAGTATCCTGTCAAATGGGCCATACTTATTCAAATCATTCACATCAAAATCTTTGATTGAGTTTGAAAAGAATCCTAATTATTGGGACAAGGACAATGTGAAGATTGAGAAAGTAAAACTTTCCTTCTATGATGGCTCAGACCAAGATAGTTTGGCTAGAGGTTTCTTGGAAGGTAACTATTCAGACGGGCGTATCTTCCCAACAAGCTCTGTGTTTGATCAGTTGAAAAAAGGGAATGAAGATAAGATTACCTATACCCCTCAAAATGCTATAACCTTCTACTACCTCTTTAATGTCAACCGTCAAAGCTACAAGCAAACGATGAAACAGACGGATAAAGAAAAGACGGATTCTCGTCTAGCTATGCAAAATAAAGACTTCCGTCAAGCTATTAACTTTGCCTTTGACCGTCATGCCTATGCTGCCCAGACAAATGGAGAAGATGGGGCTGATCGAATCCTTAGAAATACAGTTACACCAAGTAACTTTGTTCAAATCGGCGGGAAAAACTTTGGAGATGCTGTCAATGAAAAGATGGTCAACTATGGTACAGAGTGGTCTAATATCAATCTGAACGATGCTCAAGCTGCTTTCTTGGACCCTGAAAAAGCTAAGGCTGAATTTGCCAAGGCTAAAGAAAGTTTGCAAGCAGAAGGGTGACCTTCCCTATCCACTTGGATATGTTGGTAGATCAAACTGCTAAGTTGGACGTTCAGCAAGCAAGCTCCTTCAAACAGACCGTTGAAGCAACGCTTGGATCAGATAATGAGGTTATTGATATCATTCAATTGTCACCAGATGAGAAAGATAATGCTACCTTCTTTGCGGATACTGCCGACCAAAAGGACTATGACATCGATATCTCAGGATGGAGCGGAGATTTCTCAGATCCGAAGACCTATCTTGACCTTTTGGATCCAGACTCTGGTTCTCAGTTGAAAAATCTTGGCTTGACTCCAGGAAAAGACAATGAAGTCAAGGAAAAACTCGGTTTAGCTACCTACAAGAAGTTGTTGGACGCGGCAGATAGTGAGAATGAAAATACGCAAACACGTTATGAAAAATTTGCTGAAGTTCAAGCTTGGTTGACAGATAGTGCTCTCTTCCTACCAGTTCAAAGTGCAGGAGCAAAATCCTATTTTCCGTAAGACTGTACCGTTTACAGGGCCTTCTCATTTGTAGGACACAAGGGAGATGCGGACAACTACAAATATGTTGAATTGCAAAGGAAGCAGTGACTGCTAAACAGTACCAGAACTTTATGAAAAATGGCAAAAAGAAAAAGCTGAGTCTAATAAAAAAGCCCAAGAAGATTTGGCTAACCACGTTCGATAGAAGAAGGTTATCAATAAAATTTTAATACTCTTCGAAAATCTCTTCAAACTGCGTCAACGTCGCCTTGCCGTAGGTATTAGGTAACTGACTTCGTCAATCTTATCTACAACCTCAAAACCATGTTTTGAGCTGACTTCGTCAGTTTTCATCTACAACCTCAAAGCAGTGCTTTTGAGCAGCCTGCGGCTAGTTTCCTAGTTTGCTCTTTTGATTTTCATTGAGTATAAGTCTAATTTTAGGGACTAGATTCAGAAAAAGGCATTACCAGGAGCTTGCTGGTTCTGGTAATGCCTTT